>Ga0213825_1001453_pt1 | contig 16121 bp, 14 predicted proteins | sample MC6MC0900MG_FD_179896 | JGI IMG/M metagenome (GOLD analysis project Ga0213825, IMG submission 179896) | Enriched soil aggregate microbial communities from Iowa State University, Ames, United States - MC6-MC0900-MG | ecosystem: Environmental > Terrestrial > Soil > Unclassified | place: USA: Iowa... | reverse complement strand
AAGCCCGTCACAGCGACGCTGGAGGAGGCCAAGGAGCTGGCGAATATCGTGAGGGCATCCGACAGGCTGTTCATCCTCACGCATAATTACACCGGCTATGCCATGTTGCGGCAGATGCGGGAGATGGTGGCCAACGGCGCCATCGGCAAGCTGCGCCATGTCCAGGCCGAATATGCGCAGGACTGGCTGACCGAAGCGGTCGAAAAGACCGGCGCAAAGGGAGCGGAATGGCGCACCGATCCGAGCCGCTCTGGCGCGGGCGGGGCAATCGGCGACATCGGCACCCACGCTTTCAACGCCGCCGCCTTCGTGACCGGTGAAATTCCCGCGAGCCTCTACGCAGATCTCACTTCCTTCGTTCCGGGCAGGCAGCTGGATGACAGCGCCAATATTCTGCTGCGTTACGAAAGCGGCGCGAAGGGCATGCTCTGGGCAAGCCAGATCGCTGTCGGCAATGAAAACGCCCTGTCGCTCAGGGTCTATGGCGATAAGGGCGGCCTTGAATGGCACCACCGCGTGCCGGACGAGCTGTGGTTCACACCTTACGGCGAGCCCAAGCGGCTGATTACGCGCAATGGCGCGGGCGCAGGCGCTGCCGCAAACCGCGTCAGCCGTGTGCCATCAGGGCATCCGGAGGGATATCTCGAGGGTTTTGCGACGATCTACCGTGAAGCCGCAGACGCAATCATCGCAAAAAGGGAGGGAAAAGCAGCCGCCGGGGATGTGATTTATCCCGGCATAGAGGACGGCCTTGCGGGTCTCGCATTCATCGATGCGGCCGTGCGGTCCAGCCTGACCTCGTCCTGGGTAGAGATCGACATCTAGATCACTGGATATCGGGGACTGACGACGCAGGGCATCGGAGGTTGTGCTCAGCATTACCTAATTGTTCGGAAGATCACGGGCAGGCGTGTCGTCATATTGATCAAACGGAAAGGGAGTTACGCGTTTGAAAATGTTCAAGTCAAAATTCGCAAAGATGGCATTCGTCGTCGGACTGGCGGCCGGTTTCGCAAATCCGGTTTTTGCCGATGACAGCAAGACGCTGCCGATTGCCGCGCAGATGTACACATTGCGCAACGCCGGAACGCTTGAAGAGCAGCTTGCCATCCTCAACCGCGCGGGCGTTTCCGCCGTGGAAACGGTGGATATGCAGAAGGTCAGCGCCAGCGAGCTGAACGCGCTTCTGAAAAAGCACAAGATCAAAGTCATTTCCTCGCATGTGCCGATCGACAAGCTTCGCGGCAATCTCGACGAGGTCATCACCGAGCAGAAGGCTGTCGGCAATCCGGTCGTGACCGTGCCGTTCCTCAAGCCCGAAGACCGCCCTAAGGACGCTGCAGGCTGGACAGCCTTCGGAAAGGAACTTGGCGGATATGCCGACAAGCTTTCCGCGGCTGGCCTCTCCATGTCCTATCACAACCATGATTTTGAAATGGTCAAGTTCGACGGCAAGACGGCGCTTGAACTGCTGCTCGATGCCGCAGGCCCGAAACTGCAGAGCGAACTCGACGTCGCCTGGGTGGCGCGCAGCGGCAATGATCCGGCTGAGTTCCTCGGCACTCTGAACGGTCGGGTTTTTGCAATCCACGCCAAGGACAATGCACCGGCCGGCACGGCCGAAAACGAGCGCGGCTTTGCAACGATTGGTACCGGCGTTCTCGACTGGAAGACGATCCTGCCCGCGGCCAAACATGCCGGCGCACAGTGGTTCATTCTTGAACACGACCTTCCGCTCGATGCCGAGGCGGTCGTGACCAAGGGCAACGCGTTCCTGAGCGAGCGCCTGCCGACCATTCAGTAAACACTGCCAGTAAAACCAGAACCGCACCCCGGCGGCCGGTTTCGCCGGGGTGCATAAGGTTCGACAGACGCATGATGAAGTTTCCGCCGCGTTGCGACGGGGAGCGCATTGTCTCGTCGACTTTTTACCCAAGTACCAATCGGAGGAGTTATCATGGCGGACAATCATTATGATGCGATTGTTGTCGGTTCAGGCATAAGTGGAGGCTGGGCTGCAAAGGAACTCACGGAAAAAGGCCTGAAGGTCCTGCTGCTGGAGCGCGGCAGAAACATCGAGCACATTACCGACTATCAGAATGCCGACAAGGAAGCCTGGGACTATCCCCATCGCAACCGCGCCACGCAGGAGATGAAGGCGAAGTATCCGGTGCTCAGCCGCGACTATCTGCTGGAAGAGGCCACGCTCGGCATGTGGGCCGACGAGCAGGAAACGCCCTATGTCGAAGAAAAGCGTTTCGACTGGTTCCGTGGTTATCACGTCGGCGGCCGTTCGCTGCTGTGGGGACGCCAGACCTACCGCTGGTCGCAGACCGATTTCGAGGCCAATGCCAAAGAAGGGATCGCCGTTGACTGGCCGATCCGTTATCAGGACATTGCTCCCTGGTATGATTATGTCGAGCGTTTCGCCGGCATTTCCGGCAGCCGCGAGGGGCTGGACATTCTTCCTGATGGTGAATTCCTGCCGCCTATTCCGCTGAATTGCGTTGAAGAGGATGTGGCACGCCGGTTGAAAACCGCCTTTAAAGGCACGCGCCACCTCATCAATTCGCGCTGCGCCAACATCACCCAGGAACTTCCCGATCAGGAGCGCACGCGCTGCCAGTTCCGCAACAAGTGCCGGTTGGGCTGTCCTTTCGGCGGCTATTTCAGCACGCAGTCATCGACCCTGCCGGCGGCAGTCGCCACCGGAAATCTTACGCTCCGGCCTTTCTCCATCGTCAAGGAAATCCTTTACGACAAGGACAAGAAGAAGGCTCGCGGTGTCGAGATCATCGATGCCGAAACGAACCTGACCTATGAATACACCGCCGATGTGATTTTCCTCAACGCTTCGACGCTCAACTCCACCTGGGTTCTGATGAACTCGGCCACAGACGTGTGGGAGGGAGGGCTCGGCAGCAGCTCGGGCGAACTCGGCCACAATGTGATGGACCACCATTTCCGCATGGGTGCCACCGGCGAGGTGGAAGGTTTCGAAGAGTTTTATTTCAAGGGCCGCCGCCCGGCGGGATTCTATATTCCCCGTTTCCGCAACACCGGCGACGACAAGCGGAACTATCTGCGCGGTTTCGGTTATCAGGGATCCGCCAGCCGTTCGCGCTGGGAGCGGGAAATCGCCGAACTCAACATCGGAGCCGACTACAAGGAAGCGCTGACCCAGCCGGGCGCCTGGACTATCGGCATGACTGCCTTCGGTGAAATGCTGCCTTATCACGAGAACCGCGTGAAGCTTGACCACGACAAGAAGGACAAATGGGGCCTGCCAGTCCTGTCGATGAATGTCGAGATGAAGCAGAACGAACTCGATATGCGCGAAGACATGGTCAATGACGCAGTCGAGATGTTCGAAGCGGTCGGCATCAAGAACGTCAAACCGTCGAGGGGTAGCTATGCGCCGGGCATGGGTATCCATGAAATGGGCACGGCCCGCATGGGACGCGACCCCAAAACTTCCGTGCTCAATGGCAACAACCAGGTCTGGGATGCGCCGAACGTCTTTGTCACTGACGGTGCCTGCATGACTTCGGCGTCCTGCGTCAACCCGTCGCTCACTTACATGGCGCTGACGGCGCGTGCCGCCGAATTTGCCGTTTCCGAACGCAAGAAGGGGAATCTGTGATGAACAGACGTGAACTGCTGAAACTGATAGCCATTGCCTCCGGTCTTCCGCTGATCGGCGCTGACGTGGTCAATGCGGCGGAAAACGCCGCCAAGCCCTCCGGCGACGTCCACGTGTTCAGCCCGGAGGAAATCCGGCTTCTGGACGAGGTGGCTGAAACGATCATCCCTCGCACATCCACCCCGGGTGCGAAGGACGCCGCCGTTGGCGCATTCATGGCAGTCTATGCGGCCGATTGTTATACGGGCGAACAGCGGAAACTCTTCCTCTCCGCGATGGCTGACATCGAAAACCGCAGCCGGACGGAATACAAGAAGGCGTTTCTGGAGCTGACGTCGCAGGAGCGGCAGACGCTGATTTCTGCGCTGGACAAACAGGCCCGGGCGGAACAGACACCGACCGCACCGCATCCCTTCACACTCGTCAAGCAGCTGACGCTGCTCGGTTTCTTCACCTCGAAGATCGGCGCCACCGAGGTTCTCGTTTACGACGAAATCCCCGGCGGCTTTGAGACCTGCGTTCCCTACAAGAAGGGTACGCCCGCCTGGGGCACGACCTGAATTGAGAACAAGCCGCCCGCCTGCATTCGCAGGCGGGCGCGTTCATACGGCAGAACAAGGATGACACGATGCGCAAGAGAATGATCATCACGGCGGCAATGCTGGCAGTAAGCGCCATTCCCGCTTTTTCAGAGGGCGATGTTGCCAAGGGGGAGGCGGCCTTCAAGCGCTGTTCCGCCTGTCACGCCATCGGCGAGGGCGCGAAAAACAAGGTCGGCCCGCAGCTTAACGGGATCATCGGCCGCACTGCGGGCGGCGATCCGGACTATAATTACTCGAATGCGATGAAAAAAGCAGGCGGGGAAGGGCTGGTGTGGACACCGGAGGAACTGCGAGATTTTCTCAGCGCTCCCAAGAAGAAAATCCCCGGAAACAAGATGGCCTTGGCGGGCATCAGCAAACCGGAAGAACTGGATAATCTTATCGCCTATATCGAAAGCGCGTCTTCGAAACCAGCCGAATGACGGCACGCCGTTTATCGAACATCAAAACTCCCGCAGTTTTGAGACGATGACCACGACTTTACCCCAGCATATCCTGCGCGCCGGAAGGCCTTGCCAAGGAATTGCCAAGGCCTTCCGGCGTTGTCTTCAAGGATGCATTTGCGGTACTCAAACACCGGTTCTCAGGGGTCGGTCCGTCCTTCCTGCAGGCTCGACTTTTCGAACGACTTGTCCTGATGGAAGCCCAGTTTGGCCAAGCCGTTTTTCACCTCCGGCGCGTTCATGAATAAATCCCAGATCAGGCCGCTGCGATAGTTTTCCATCATCGCAACAACAGGCCCTTGATTGATCGCAAGATGCGTTCCGGACACCCAGCCGGTTGAGGGCTGGAATGAATCCATGAGGCCAAAGCGGCCGATGAGTGCACCATTGTTCCATTGCAGAAAACGCAAAGCCGCCTCGCGTGACCGATGAGAAAAGAAGGGCATGCTCGAGAGGGCTGCCGTTGTCGCAATGATGCCGTCGTCGTCGGTCGGAGAATTTACGACATAGCCCTTTGGCCCATCACACGCAGACAGACCCCAGCCGGCCTCACTTGGGTAACGCGTGCGGCAATAGCGGTAATTGATCATGCAATGCGCGTGAACCTGCTCCAGATAGTCGTGACAATAAACATCGCCGAGACCGCGCGGATCGAGTGTGCAGAAGGAATAGTGCGACAGGAAAAGCGGTCCTCCATACGGCTGGCCAAGCGGCAGCCGAACACCGAGATACATCGATCCGTTCCGGATTTCGCCATCGCTTGCCCATCCGGAATGATAAGACTCCGCGCTGATTGCATGCGTCGTTGAACCCGCCGCGAGCACATAACAGACGAGGGCCTCGTTCCAGCCCACAATCGGCAAGTTTTTCGCCCATGCATACCGACGGCTCCAATGCCAGAACAGCGGCCCGGGCTTTCCCCTGGTAAACCAGCCCCACTCCACCGTCTCGACGATTTCATTTATGGACCGGCGTAAATCGATTTCGGAGGATGTCTGCGCGCCAAAAAACTGTCTGACGCAGATCAGCGCCTGAACCAGAAGAGCGGTTTCAACGAGATCTCCGCCGTCGTCGAATTTCGCGAAGGGTATCGTTCTTCCGCTGGACGCATCGATGAAGTGAGGGAAGGCGCCATGAAAACGCTTCACACTTGCCAGCGATCTCAACATCCGGCTCGCCCGGGCGATGGCTTCCTGTTCGGTTATCCAAGAACGGCGGACACCAACAATGAGCGAAAGAAAACCAAACCCGATCCCGGAGACCGACGCGATCTCATGGATCGCAAGACCATCGGATCGCATACGATCCCGCGGTAGGCCACTCTCCGGGTGGCTCCCGGACCAGAAATATTCAAAGGTATTGCGATGCAAACCATCAAGTTCAGCAGGTAATTTATCCGTCAATTCCAACCTCAGGGACCAGCGGCAATCAGTCGGCAGATCGACTGCCAAGCCTTATCCGACTCTGTCACCATCTCCAAATTTCAAGCGGAGCGGTGAATCCCGGTAGCCTCAAAAATTCCCGGCTACCGCAGCATCTGTCTTATCGTCTCCACGATCTGCTCTTCGCAGTAGGGTTTCGTAAAGAAAGCCGTATCTGCCGCGATCATATGACCGGGATCTTCGAGATGGCCGGAAACCAGGATAACTTTGATAGGGGGCCACCTGTCACGAACAATGGCTGCCAGTTGCAGGCCGTCGACGCCGCGTGGCATATCGATATCAGTGAAAACAATTCGTATGTCTGCGCGTGCCTCAAGGATATTGACCGCCTCCGTAGCATCTGCCGCAGCAAGCGCTGTGTATCCTGCGGTTTCAACCAGATCCACGGCGGCAAGGCGCAGCAGCGGCTGATCCTCGACGACGAGTATGGTTGCCACATCGGCAGCATTCGAGGTCACGGTCATCATGACTGTCTCAAATGGGAAACCAGTCCCTGCATCGTTACCCGCAGGCCGTCAGGATCAAAATTGACCTCGACACCGCCTGTACCCATCAGACCAAGCTGGATGAGCTTCGATCCGAAACCTTTACCCGATGGAGCGGTCACCGGCGGGCCGTCCTGCTCCTTCCATTCCAGAACAAGCGCGTTCTCGCCGCCTGCATCTTCTATCGTCCATGAAATAACGACGGTTCCGGCATCAGAAGACCAGGCTCCATATTTCAAAGCGTTTGTGCCAAGCTCGTGCATCAGGAGAGCCAGCGACAGCGCAGTCCTAGGCCCGATTTCCATGTCGGTGCCCGATATGCGGTATCGCTCGGGAAGAGAAAGTTGGCGAAGCACGGAATCGATCACTGCCACCATGCGCGCCGACGACCAGTCCTGGTTCAGGAGAACCTCATGCGCATTGGAAAGCGCGCGCAATCTGCTCGTGAAGGCTTCGACAGGGGCTCTGTCGGTGACGGGGCGAAGCGTCTGTGTCGCAATCGCCTGAACCATGGCCATCGTGTTTTTGAGCCGGTGGCTAATCTCGTGATTGAGAACCTGCTGTTCCTGCTCGGCCCGAATCCTGGAGATCGCCTCACGCGTGCGGTCCGCTATCGCACGCACAAAATCACGCTCCTCGGACGAGAATTCATGCGGCTTGTCGTAGTGTACGAACATGACCCCCGCGAATGCACCTCTTTCGATGATTGGCACATTCACGAGGACGGAGATGCCTAATGAGTGTAGAAGCTCGGCTGAAGCGGAGGTTCTCGGATCTGTCGCCACATCGGGTATGATGACCGTCTCGCCGCGCTTCAAATCCTGGATATAGGATCCGTAATTCCTGAAATGATGGAGCCCCGCGACAGTGAACATTCCCTCCGCACACCAGTCGGGAAGCATCTGCACCGTCTCGGCGATAGGGTCAACGATGCCGTAGCCCGCCCGCGTCGCGCCTCTCAGACTCCCTGCCAAAATCTCGGCGGCGGCAAATGCCACTTCCGCAACAGTATCCAGCTCGCGGATCTTTTCGCCGAGTTCCAGGAATGCAAGCTGCCTGTCCTCCGACAGTTTTTGAGCGGTGGCGTTGCGTGCGACCTTGATATATCCCGGGACCTTGGGCGACGAATGGTTGGCCATCGGCCGGATCGTGCCGTCCAGAAAGATGCTGGAGCCATCAGCAGCGAGGTGCCATCGGCGGTCGGGTGCAACCCCTTCGGACGTGGCTCTGCTCACTTCAGCCGCAGGAACGCCGGCTGCCCGGTCCTCCTCAGTAAAAATCGACTCAAACGGCCGTCCGAGCATCTCGGCTTCCGACCAGCCAAATGTCTCCTGCGCTCCACCGAACCAGCTTGTAATGCGCTGGTCTTCATCGATCGTCATGATAATATAGTCTTTGGCGCCTTCGACGATCAGGCGAAGCTTCGTTTCGCTGTCGCGTAAAGCCTCCTGGGCTTGCATACGGTCAGTGACTTCAACAAACATGATGACGAACGCGTCTTCACCAGTGGCTTGAACATAGCCGTCAAACCACCGGTCCATCGATCCGATCTTGCGGGTGAAACGCTTGCTTTGTTGGGTCTCGACGGCCTCCACCACATCGGAAACCCACTCATTCTCGAATTCTGGAAAGAGTTCGCGCATGGTTCGACCAGGCACATCATCGCCTGGCAATCCAAGAAGAGTGCTCCATGCGGGATTGACCGTCTCGTACCGCCAATCGACAATCGTTCCGTTGACGTCACGGATCACCGAGCCTACGACGATGCCTTCCTCCAATTGCTGGAAAAGCGCACCCCAGCGTCGCTCGGAAAGGAAGGTCGCAATCTGGTTCGAGGCGACCCTTCCGATCTGGTTCAGTAACTGCAGCTCGCTTTCCGTCCATGTGCGTGGTTCTCCATCGATTGCTGCCAGCGCACCGATCACCATGCCATCAGGGAGGGTTACAGGCACTCCCATGTAGGAGATCACACCCAGATCGGTTATGGCCAGATTATTTCTAACGAGATCATGAACCGTCGCATCCCCGATGATCAAAGGCTGTCTGTCACGAACCACATGCTGACAGAATGAATGCGTGAGTGGCGTTTCCGCTGCTTCAGCCCATTTGGGTGGCAACCCGACATGAGCGATGAAAACCTGCCGGTGCTCGTCCAGAATGGAGATCAAAGCCACTGGGCATTTCAGGCCGGTTTTGACGACCTCGATAATATCCTGGAATTCGGGTGGGCTCTGGACATCAAGCAGCCCAGAGTTTCGAACTGCGTCAATGCGTTCCGACGGTGAATTCAAGGTCAATCCTTATCCGCACAGGGGCGGCGTTGGTCAAGCCGACAAGGCGGCAAGCAGTTTGGGCGAAACAACAAGGCTGGGAGGAGGGGTAGCGGAGCGCTCTGCGCCAATAACGATGCCTTCAATGAACTGCAAGGCATTTTGCAAACCGTTCATCGTGTAAGGTTTCTCGATCGCTCCAAGTGCGCCTGCAAAGTCCTCAGGTATTCTCTTCAGGTTACCCGAAACAAAAACATAGGGGATGGAGCTCGAGGAAAGATATCGGCCGACTTCTATGCCCGTTGGACCATCCAGCAATTGAATGTCTACAAATGCGAATTGCGGCAGTGCTTTGTTGGCAAGCTCGATAGCTTCCTTGCTGTCGGCAGCGATCCCCACAATCTCGTGTCCGGCATCTTCCACTTCGCTTTCAAGTTCCATCGCCAGCAGAGCTTCGTCCTCTACGATCAAGATTTTCACAGGAGATCCTTTCAGTCTTTTACAGAAAGCGTGACACGAACATCCGAGAGGCTACCTTCAACGGTCCGAACTATCGTAGCACGCAATTGTTTTACGCATGCTTCCAGCATCTTTTTGCTAAAGGCTGCTTCTTCCTTGTCCACTTCGCCCGGCGTGACGGTATCGGCAACCCTGACAAGGAAGTGGCCGTTGAGGCGCTTGACCTCCAGGTGCAATTGCCCGCCACGGTCCTTCAATCCTCTGCGAATGGCGTCGCCGATGAGTTCGTTGATGATCAAGGCAAGGGGGGAGGCCTTGGTCGCCGGAACCACAACCTCGTGAAGATCGGTGGTGAGAATGATGTCGGTTCGCTTCAAGGCGCCGATCTTGTCGAGCATCAATGTATTGGCAAAATCCGCGACATCGAAATGCCCTACATCCTCATCGTTCAGAAGCTTGCGCTGAACGGTGCTGAGTGCTTCGACCCTGTTCAGCACAGACATCAATGTCCGCTCCACAACATCGTTATCAGTCATCCGCGCCTGAAGCTTCACGATTGAGGCGATTGTCAGGAGGTTGTTTTTTACGCGATGATCAACTTCGTGGACGAGGGTTGTTTTTGCCCGCAATGCCTCGGTCAAATCCGCCGTTCGCAGCGCCACCTCTCCCTCCGCGATGTGGCGGGCGCGAGCGAGTTCGGCTTCCTTGCTCTTGATATCGGTGAAGTCGAGTTGCGAGGCGAAAAAATAGATGACGGTTCCGGAAGCATCGCGAACCGGACTTACGAAGAGAGCATTCCAAAACTCTGATCCGTCCTTGCGGTAATTAAGGATGTCGATTGCCAAATCCTGCTCCGCTGCGATTGCCTCACGCAGCTTCGTAACTGAGCCAGGATCCGTGTCTGGACCCTGGAGAAGACGACAATTTTGACCAACCAGCTCTTCGGCGGAATAGCCCGTCAATCTGCTGAAAGCAGCATTGCAGAAGATGATTGGATTGTCTTTCTGGAGCGGATTTGTGATGATCATGGGCATGCGGGTGGCCTTGAAGGCTGCCGCAAACGGATCTTCAGAAGCGTGGCTAGATACTAGACGCTCTCCAGCGTCTTGAGCATCCTGCCGGAGGAGATCATTATCTTTCATGCAAGGTCCTGAAGGTAACGGTCCCCTAAAATGTTTGAATGGGAATTTGGTTCCAACGACAAAGTGAATCATTCCTGTTTTACAGGGTAGGGGATCCACCATCTTTTTGCATATTGTCCGTGAGCAGGTCTGCCGGCGTCCGATAGCCGAGAAATCGGCCTGATGACGTCAGTAGAACAAAAACGGGGCGACCAACTGGCCGCCCCGCTTGATATGAGACTGGGTCGAAACCTCAAGCAGGCCGTTCTTCGCCCGCGTTCGGCCTCCAGGTGATCAGCTTTCTCTCGGCGACATCGAGAATAAGATCGATGACGAGAACAAAAATGGCGAGAATGATGATACCCGCGAAAACGCCGACCGCGTCGAAGTTACCTTCCGAACGGGCGATCAGGTAACCGAGGCCTGCGGAAGACCCGAGATATTCGCCGATGATCGCGCCAACCACCGCAAATCCGACGGATGTGCGCAGCGACGACAGAATCCAGCTGGCTGCCGCCGGAAAATAAACATGACGCAAGAGATCAGAGCGCTTTGCACCGAGAATGCGCGTGTTGGAAAGCACGACGGGGTTTACTTCGCGAACACCTTGCATGGCGTTGAAGAACGTCACGAAGAAGACGAGGGTGACCGCAAGAGCGACCTTTGACCAGAGGCCAAGCCCCAGCCAAAGGACGAAAATTGGCGCGAGGACCACACGCGGGATGGCATTCACGGCCTTGATGAACGGATCCAACACACGGGCCACAAAGGGACTGAGGCCCAGCCAGACACCGGCGCCGACGCCGAGACCTGTACCGATGAGGTAACCGAGAACCGTTTCACTCAAGGTGATACCGACATGTTTGTAAAAGCCGGCATCGGCAACCCAGGTGATGACCTGCTTGACGATGTCGATGGGTGCCGGGAAGAAGAAGCGGTCGATCGCCCCGGAGCTTACCCCGAGTTGCCACCCACCCAGGAGCACGACCAGAAGCACGATCTGGATGATGCGAACATTAACGGCTTGCATAGCTTTTCTCCACTTCGCCGCGCAAAGACGCCCATATATCGCGATATAGGGTCATGAATTTCGGATCGAGCTTGATTTCGGCCACGTTGCGGGGCCGTTCCAGATCAACCGGGAAGCTCTCGATAACCCGGCTCTTGGGGCCGGCAGCAAGGACGACAACCCGGTCCCCGAGTGCAATCGCCTCTTCGAGATCGTGCGTGATCATGACCACTGCACGGCGATCCTCTTGCCACAATCTCAGGAGTTCATTCTGCATGAGGTGGCGCGTGTGAATGTCGAGTGCGGAGAAGGGCTCGTCCATCAGGATAACCTTCGGCTCGGTTATAAGCGCCTGCGCCATCTGGACACGTTTGCGCTGTCCGCCTGAAAGTTGATGCGGAAAGCGCTCTTCAAACCCCTTCAGGCCAACTTTTTCCAGCCAGGCCAGAACTTTGGTACGGCGCTCATGTTCGGATACGCCGCGGAACAGCAGGCCAAGCTCGACATTCTGATAGGCCGTTTTCCAGGGAAGCAGCGCATCCTGCTGGAAGAGATATCCAATGTTGTTCTGCACGCCCTGCACGGCCGAACCATCGATGGAGACCTTTCCCTGCGCCGGTTTCAGCAAGCCCGCGATGGCATTGAGAATGGTGGACTTGCCGCATCCGGTTGGGCCGACAATCGAGAGAAACTCACCATCTCCAACTTTCAGGTTCACATCCTGGACCGCAACGAACGCGCCAAAGGCCATTGTTACGTTCTCGATTGCCACCATTGGCTGAAGATTGAGTTCCGCCACGGGTTCTAACTTTCTAATTGGCAAAGACATTGAAGACCCTCAGTTTACGCCCTTCGAAGCCGCAGCCTCGACGAACTTGTTGGTGTAGGTCGTGTTGAGATCGATCGTGGCCTTCGCGACTGCGTCGTTGAAGCTTTTCAAAACCGCCAACGGGGTTTCCAGATCGGCCTGGTTGAAGGTTCCATCTTCGGAGAAGATCGCCTTGGCGGCTTCGACCGCCTTGATGTAGGTCTGCTTGTCGCCGGACACGAAATCATCGGGAAGCTTTGCAACGATTTCCTCGGCCGAATGCTCCTTCATCCAATGCAGCGCCTTTACCGTGGCATTGGTAACCTTCTGGATCACCTCGGGATGTGCATCGATGTATTCCTGCGTCGCATACAAGACGGAGGTGGGGTAGATCCCGCCGTAGACGTCCTTGGCGCCCTGATCGCTACGGGCATCGATCAAGATCTTGCCAAGACCACGCTCAACCACGATCGTCGCAGCCGGATCGTAATTGACCAACAGGTCAATCTTGCCCTGCTGCAGAGCGGCAACAGCAGCAGCGCCAGAGCCAACGCCGATGATGGCGATGTCGTTGTCGCTCAGATTGTGCTGCTTCATGTAATAACGAATGAAGAAATCGGACGAAGACCCGGGCGAGGTGATCCCGACCTTTTTGCCCTTGATGGTTTCAGGTTTTGCCGGATCGAAGTCTGTATCGTTCTTTCCTGCGAGAACCAGCCCGGAATTGCGGGCAAGCTGAACGAAGCCAACCACGTGCTTGTTCTGGGACTGCATCTGGATCGTGTGATCGTAGAAACCGACGGCTACATCCGTGGACCCTGCGACGAGCGCCTGCAGGACTTTCGAACCGCCTTGGGCAAAGTTCTCGGTCGTCACCTCAAGGCCCTCGTCCTTGTAGAAGCCGAGGCTGGCCGCCACCGGAAAAGGCAGGTTGTTGAGGTTGTACGAACCAACACTCATTCTGACAGATTCTGCATTTGCCGACGCTGCCAGCGCACAGAGCGCCGCTGTTGCAAGCAAGTATTTACGCATGAGGGTCTCCTCCCAGTTTTGCTATGTTTTGAGCCAGTATGGCTTTGTCTAGGCTGCGTCTTCAATCGCAGCGTTTGGCTTGGCGAAGGCAAAGCCTTCGAAAAGTCTGCGGGCCGTTCTCACAAGCCCGGCTGTTATTGCTCCATTCCGCATCTCAAGTTGCACGTCCAGCCGACCGGCGGGATGCTCGATGCAGATCTGGGTCGGAACAGATCGATTTCCCGCTTGTTCAAATACCACGGAGCCTTCCGTGATCGCTGCGGTTGCTATGCCAACGGCGCCGGTCGTTGCCAGGGCAGGGTGGCACTCATTGGGCATGAAGTACCGGACAGACAAAGTGCCTCCCTTGCGGGCCGGCGCTACGATCACGGGTTTTGGTATGACCATATCCGTTACATCCCCCATCCCCATCAATTTGCCTGCCTGAATGCGAATGCGGGTCAATCGTTCGATGAGATCGCTATCGGAAGTCAGGGTCTGCGGATCTTCATATCCCGTGACGCCGAGGTCCGCTGCACGCATTAGGACCATCGGAATTGCGCAGTCTATCGCTGTCACATCTATTCCCTCAACCGTGTCGACAGGGTTTCCGGTCGGCAACAGTTTTCCGGTTTTCGCACCCGCCGCATCCACGAAAGTCAGGGCGATCGGTGCAGCCAGACCCGGAACGCCGTCGATGGATGCGTCTCCGAGATAAATTACTTCGCGACCACGCGTCGGCACCTTTGCCTCGATCAATTTTCCGGTGTTCACGTTGTGGATGCGAACCACGGTATCGCTTCCCCGAGCCTCTACAAGTCCAGCTTCGATCGCAAAGGGACCGACCGCGGCCAGCATATTTCCGCAATTGGGCGAATAGTCGACATACTGCCTGTCGGTACGAACCTGTGCGAACAGATAGTCGATGTCTGCACCTTCGACGGTGGAAGGACCTATGATCGCCACTTTCGAGGTGACCGGATTGCCGCCTCCAATCCCGTCTATCTGCAGCGGATGACCGGAACCCATGATGGACAAAAGTGCCGCATCCCGTTCCGCTCGATTACGCGGAAGGTCAGACGCCAGGAAGAACGGTCCACGAGATGTTCCGCCGCGCATCAGCACACAGGGTATCTTAAGCAGGTCGTTCATTTATCGCCTCAATCTTGCATTTGGTGGATCAATCCGCCTTGTTGTTGCAATATGAGCAAAAGAATCTAATCTGTTAAATGCAATGTTCGGAGGTATTATTGCGATATGAGCATCAATTGCGAAATTCTGGATCTAAGAGCATTTCAAGCAGTAGTTGAGCTTGAAAGTTTTCATAGGGCTGCCGACGCGTTGCATATTTCGCAACCGGCGCTTACCCGGCGCATCCAGAAACTGGAACAGGCCATTGGCGCGCCACTCCTCGAAAGGACCACACGCCACGTTGCCCCGACAGCGATGGGTCAGGAGGTAATGCCGCTTGTCCGGCGCATGCTGGAAGAGTTCGACGGATCGCTTTTTGCGATGAAAGATGGTGCACATCGGCGCGGCCTCATCACGATGGCCTGCGTTCCAACCGCAGCGTTTTATTTTCTACCCACCGTGATCAAAACATTTAGCAAGCAATATCCGCATATTAGGCTGCGTATCAGAGACCTTACGGCAAACGAGGGGCTGCAGGCGGTTGCGCGGGGCGAGGTGGAGTTCGGGATAAACCTCATGGGTAATTCTGATCCAGACCTGGCATTCGAACCTCTCATCGATGACCCATTTGTGCTGGCGATGCGGAAAGACCATCCTCTGGCGGCTTTCGAAACGATCCAATGGAATCAACTGGAGCCTTACCCGCTGGTTGTCGTCGATCGCTCCAGCGGCAATAGAACGCTTCTGGATGGCGCACTCGCGCGGCACAATTTAAAGCTGAACTGGTTTTATGAGGTGACCCATCTCAATACCTCGCTTGGCCTGGTGGAGGCTGGGTTGGGGATTTCCGTGTTGCCGCGACTGGCTACCCCACAGGATGACCATCCTTTCCTCGTCACGCGGCCGATCGTTAATCCCGTGGTCTCCCGAACCATTGGTATCGTGCAAAGAAGAAGCAGCGCCTTATCTCCCGCCGCGGAGAAATTCGTGGAAATGCTGTTGAAGACCTGGAAGACGCCTTAGGGTTCACAATCGTGTATATCGCCGCGAAGGGCCCGGGTCTGACGTCACCTGGTGGAAGGTCGAGAAACGGGCGAGGGTGACGCCGTCTTCTCAGAGATGGTTGCGTCGTTACGCCGCCTTACCGGCTCTTCTGATAGCGGACCGCCTTGGCGTTCTGGGTCATAGGTATGGGTTTTGCTGTTGCCATTTTGGCTGTTGAAGGAAACGGCGACGTGCACCGCGCCGATTGACGTCAGCAAGCTCAATACTGATCAACCGTACAATGTAGATGTGGTTGAAGATCATAGCCTGCTTACCGACCGACGAGACATACTCGGCAGCAAGAGCGACCTCCATCAGTATCGCTTGAGGCAATAATATGAGGCGGAAATTGAGTGGTGTTTTGTTTAGAGCGAAAGGATGCGTTACGCTTCGACTCAGCGTGATAACGCAACAACCAGATAAGGTTCAAAACGAGTTCTGAAGGTTGCCTAACGGTCATTTGGACTGAAAATGCAAGACATTTCAATCAATATAAGTTCCATAATCTATCTTATGCGATTATCGTATGTGGCCGCAAAGTTAAAGTGTCCTGTTTCTGCAAAGTTGGAATGTCACACTCCCCGGGTCTGATTGGCATCTGGGAGATTGCGGATGGGATTGATTACGATGAGCGAGCGCGACCTGCAAAGAAT
>Ga0213825_1001448_pt1 | contig 16128 bp, 14 predicted proteins | sample MC6MC0900MG_FD_179896 | JGI IMG/M metagenome (GOLD analysis project Ga0213825, IMG submission 179896) | Enriched soil aggregate microbial communities from Iowa State University, Ames, United States - MC6-MC0900-MG | ecosystem: Environmental > Terrestrial > Soil > Unclassified | place: USA: Iowa... | reverse complement strand
ATAAGCGCCGGGGTTATAAGCGGCATGATGATCCTGGAAAATATGCCATAATAAGAACAACCGTCAATCTTGGCTGCCTCATCAAGCTCACGAGGAATTCCATCTATGAAATTAATCAGCAGGTAAACAAAGAATCCCTGAATCGCAAAACAATAAGGAACAATCAGCGGTATATAACTTCCTACCCACCCTAATTTCTGATACCATAAATACTGAGGAATCATAAGAACCTGAGCCGGAAGCATCATGGAAAGCAGCATAGCCACAAACAAAGCCTTTCTTCCAAAAAATCTGCATCTTGCAAGTCCATAGGCTACCAAAGCCGAGGAAAAGACAGTTCCCAAAGTTGCTACAACAGATATAAAAAGAGAATTCTTAAAAAAGACTGCAAATGTGATCTTGGCAAAGCCTTTCCAGCCATTTATATAATTAGAGAACACAAATTTCTCCGGAATCAGCTGACCTGCTGTTGTAAAGATTGTATTGGTATCCTTAAAAGAACTCATAACCATCCAAACCAAAGGATAAATCATTACAAGCCCCAAACCACAAACAATTACATGGTAAAAAATTTTGCCTATTTTTCTTTTCGTCTTCATCTGTTTCACACCCCCTCCGTATAAACCCAGAATTTCTTTGTTGCGAACAGAATCGCTGTAATAAGGCCTATAATTCCTAGCATTACCCAGGCCAAAGCTGCCCCATATCCCGTATTATAGAACTCAAAGGATTGCTGGTACATATAAACGGTATAGAACAAAGTGGAGTTCAGCGGTTTTCCCTGGGTTATAATGAAACATTGTGTAAATGCCAGGAAACCGTTGATCATCTGCATCACCAGATTAAAGAAAATGGTGGGTGTTAAAAGAGGCAGAGTGATTTTGAAAAACTGAGAAAATTTATTTGCGCCATCTACTCTGGCAGCCTCATAAAGTGTTACAGGAATCTGCTTTAAGGATGATAAGAAGATCAGCATGGAAGAACCAAACTGCCAGACTGCCAGGATAATAAGAGTCCAGATGGCCGTATTCTTATTTCCAAGCCAGGCAAAGCTGGTCTGGATCCCCATAATACTCAAAAGGTGGTTGATCACACCATCGGTTGCAAACATCCGCTTCCAGAGGATGGCGACAGCCACAGAACCTCCAATGATGGATGGAAGATAGTAAGCCGCCCGGTAAAAGCCGGTTGCCTTTGTTGTATTGAGCAAAAGCATGGCCACCATAAGTGCAAAAATCAAACGCAGAGGAACAGAAACTAAGGCGAAATAAAATGTAACCCCTATGGTCTTAAAAAATACTTTATCATCAGTAAACATTTTTATGTAATTTTTAAGTCCTGTAAAAACAGGCGGCGACAAAATGTTATAATCACATAAAGAATAGTAAAAGGATATTCCCATAGGCACCACCATGAACAACAGAAAGCCGATGATAAACGGAAGACTGAATACCACTCCTGCTGTACTTTCTTTGTTAAGGAAATGCTTAAGGCCTGCCCCTTTGTTGTCTTTCATAGACGTCCTCCATTCATGGATAATCGTTAGTGTGCCCGCTTCACCGGGCACAAGTAAGTCAATTGGATATTCGCAATCCGCTTCGCTACTTGCTCATAACCTCATAGCTGCTTTCGCAGCTTGTCAGGAGGGGCTTGCACCCCTTCTGACACAAGTAAGTCCCCAACCACCACTTATGCCTTTTCGGGATTGAAGTAGGGGGACTTACTTGATGAGGTTAAATTATTTTTTACTCATAATATTATTGGACCCGTTAAAGAATTCTTCTGCGGCAGTAGCTGCATCATATGCACCGTAGCACAACTGTTCCTGAACCTGATTTAACAGATTGGAAACCTCACTTGCACCGTCTGGCTGCGGCGGATTGATGGGGGAACAGTTAGGTGTTACAACCTCGTTAATATAACGGATTACCTCTTGATCCACATCGCTCATCTTCGGTGCCAGTTCCCCGGCAATCACACTGGAAGCCGGAACACCTCTTTCCCCAAGCAAAATGTTGTTTGCCTCGCTGGAATTCGTTAAGAAGTTAAGAACCTTAACTGCTTCTTCCGGATTCTTTGAATGAGCGCCGACAGAGAAGAACATGCTTGATTTTAAATAACCAGATTTCTTCGGATCTGCTGACGGCCAGGTCGTTATACCGATTTCCATACCCTCCGGAGCTGCTTTTTGAATAGCAGTCAGCTGATTCGAGTTATAAAAAGCACACCAGGACATGGTTTCAGGACCGGAGCCGTAGACCAGAGGTTCCTGTTCAACGGAGCCGATAGAAAGTTCCGCAAATACGCCTGGATCAATAAACCACCCTTCTTTCATTCCTGTTTCATACATCTGGAAAAATGGAAGATAATCTTCTGCGGTTCCCCCCATTTTTTTGTCTCCATAAAGAACAATATCATTGCCTCTCATAAAATAATCCAGATAGGCTCCTGCATTATAATATGCAATGTTTGTTTTATACCCTGTCTTTTCATAAACCTGGCGGCACAAATCAATAAATTCATCCGTAGTCATATAATCCTTAACTTCAATCCCATTTTCTTCCAGCAGAGTCTTATTATACAGAAGAGAGGGCGCATTAATTCCCGCACAGATTGCATAGATTCCATCTCCTACCTTACCGCTGGCCATGGTGTTCTCGGAAATATTGGAGACATCCAGGGTGCCATCTTCCATGTATGGCTTTAAATCTATCAACAGTCCATTCTTTACATATTGATCAACGAACGAATAATCCATCTGGACAAGATCCGGAATTGCCTGTCCTGCTGCAGACGTAGCCAGTTTATTCCAATAATCAGACCACTCGGAAAACTGCCCTTCTATCACTGTCCCCGGGTTCTGCTCCGCATATAAGTCTAAGGCAGCCTGAGTTTTCTCGTTTCTGACCTGATTTCCCCACCAACTCATAGTCAGTTTAACATCTCCACCTCCATTCCCTGCAGATACAGCGGTAGTTTCTGCTGCAGTACCTTCTGTTGTGTCTGCAGTTGTAGATGTGGTACCGCCTCCGCATCCAGTAAGTGAAGCTGCTGCCATAGCTGCCGCCATTAGTAACGCAATTCTTTTCTTCATGAAACCTTCCTCCATTCATCTACTTTTGCTCTATCAAGCGTTTTCATTATACTTCCCACCATTATTCCAGTAAATGAGTAAAACCGGGTTCCAAGTTGAAAAAACCGTGTTGTCTGTATAATTTGAATAGTTCTTTTACTTAATTGGTTGTTTTGCGGGAATGTTTTATATATAATTTAGCTGTCATTAATTCAGTACGCGAAAGGCGGTCCTTTATGAAGCAGTTTATCAGAAATCTCTCCTTAAAAAGAAAGATTCATTCCATAGTATTTCTTTGCATCATCCTTTTGGCTTTCGTTTCTCTGTTCAGTATTCATCTTGTTTCCAAGGCCCATCAAAAGGTTCTCTATCAATCTGTGGCCTCATCCTTATCCTATACTGCCAAAGAGCTGAATAACCGGCTGGACAATATTTCTACCATGGCCGATATGTTTCTTGCTGATACCAATGTGCAAAGCGGACTCGGAACTTTAAAAGATTCTTCCAGCGTTCAGGATCGTTCCATTGCATACAAAGCACTTTACGGAACTTTAAATGAATATTATTTTACCTTCCGGAAAAACAATATCAACTATATGAGTCTTTATCAAAATCGTTTTTCCATTCACACCCATATTACATCGGGAAATACTCTTCCAGAATCCGTTATTCAGGATCTTGTTGCAAGAGCCGAAAAAGCCAAGGGACGCACTCTCTGGATTACCGATTACAGTGATGAATACGGCCTGTTTATGGTCAAGAATCTGCGCCGTTCAGAATATTTAAGTCTGGATTCTCTGGGAACACTTGTTGTCAGCTTAAATATTGATGGACTGATCAAAGCCGCCACCAGCACCAGCCACTTTTATGATGACACCCGTTATATTCTATACGGTCAGGAAGACTTAATCTATAATTCCTCCAGTTTAAAATCCGGGGAGCTGTCACTTTTTGATAATTTCTTTCATTCCAGATATGGTCTTGTAAATCCGGATGGAAACAGCTTCTTTTATGTAAAGGGAATCATACCGGAATTTGACTGGGATTATGTTTGTCTGATTCCATACGGCAGCATCGCGGATTCTCTCCGTACCAGCTTAAAAGTATGCCTGGCTATCATTACAGTCTCCATAGGGCTTGCCATCCTTCTCTCCTCTGCTTTGATTGATTCTATTACAAGGCATTTTGATAATCTGCTTTTAAAAATGGAACGATTTGCAGCCGGGCAAACCGAAACACCGCAGATTTCCTACGATTACAGCAAACGTACCGATGAGCTGGGCATTCTTCACACCCGCTTCGACCAAATGGTGGAGAAAGTAAACCAGCTGATCCGAACAAACTACTTAAATGAAATTCTCATAAAGGAAGCTCAGCTAAAAGCCCTGGAAACTCAGATGAATCCCCACTTTTTATACAACACCCTGGAATCCATTAACTGGAGGGCAAAGACTGTTGGGGCAAAAGATATTTCTTCCATGACAGAATCCTTAGGCACTCTTCTTCGCATTACACTGGACCAGAAGCACAAAGAAGTTCCTTTAAGCCGGGAATTGGAGCTTGTGCAATGCTATATGACAATCCAGAAATATCGCTATGAAGACCGTCTGGAATATGAGATATCCGCTCCCCAGAATCTATTCGGTTGCTATGTACTTAAGCTGACGCTCCAGCCTCTGGTGGAAAATGCCATCCGCTATGGACTGGAAGAAAATACGGAGGAATGCCGAATTCAAATTGTAGCAGAAACAGATGGTCTTTCCCTCTTCGTTTCTGTAAAAAATAACAGTTCATTCTTTGAAGAAGACCTGTTAAGGAAACTAAAAACTCACCAGATAGAACCTCATGGTTTTGGTATCGGTCTTTTAAATATTATGGAGCGGATGGAACTAACTTACGGGGAGAACTACGGTCTTACTCTCTATAATGAGGAAGACCAGGCCGTCGCCCGGTTGTCTTTTCCCCTTACCCCCCCACCAGAGGTCATTGCTGATACGAAAGGAGAACGTTAATGCTGAAATTAATTATTGCCGATGATGAACGTATGATCCGGGAATCTATTTCATCTCTTATTGACTGGAGCAGCCTGGGCATCGAGCTTATCGGAACCTGCCGGGACGGCATTGAGGCCTATAATATGATCCTCGATGAATCCCCGGATATCGTTATGACTGACATACGTATGCCTGGCCTGTCAGGATTAGAGTTAATAGAACGTATATCCCAAACCGACATGGATACCCAGTTTATCCTGCTTTCTGGCTTTGGAGAATTTGAATATGCAAAACAGGCGATGAAATACCGGGTCCATCATTACCTTCTTAAACCCTGCAACGAGGCTCAAATCATGGAAAGCATGAGGGATGTGATCAAGGAATACTATCATCGTCAGGCATTTCAGGATTTGAAAGAACGCCAAAAGGCGTTAACCGCCAACCTCCACCACAGTATTCTGGCAAATATTATTAATGAACAGATTTTTCTGCCTGAACCGGCAGAATCTTCCTGGAATGCCTATTCCGGATTTATGGATTTTTATAATACGGGATATGTAATGTGTTTTCTCCACTATCTGGAAGAAGATTATTTTATCTCCGTTTTAAGCTGTATATACGATTACATGGCCGAGCATGCACCTGGTATAGAACTGTACAGCATTTATGTAAAAAATTCCCTGATTCTGTTTTTCGAAGGATATCAGGTCTCCTATGATAAATTCGATACATTTATGCATAGCTTAAATCCGAATGCACAGTCGGTGGAATTAGATTATAAACGATATACCTTTTCAAGCCTGGGAAAGCTTTTGGAGACCATGATTACAAAGATCAAACGTTACGGAATCATCTATTTTATGAACGGACTGCAGCCAGTCCCCACCTGCAATTATAAAAATTTAATCTCTGAAATAGAAGATCTTTCCACGCTTTTAATAGAAGCAAACGGATCAGATCTAAAATCACATCTGGAGGAACTTACTGCAATATTAAATGATATCAGCAATCCTGAATTTTTAAAGCAGGCAGGTTCACGGATACTGATTAAATTTGCCACGGAAAGCAACTATCTCTCATCTGTGGACACCACGGAATATCTGATGGATTTAAACCAGCAGACTGAGATAGGAAGCATCCGCACCTTGCTTTGTGAAAAGCTTAACGAGATCCTGAAGGAGCCGTCCAACCATTCCCAGCGCTACAGCCCTTTTATTGAAAAAGTCATGCAGTATGTAGAAGAACATCTGGACAATCCCAATCTTACCTTGAAATCCATTGCAGAAAACTATCTTTTTATGAATGTGGATTATGTAAGTAAACGGTTCAGCAAGGAAACAAAGCAAAAATTTTCAAACTACATCACCATCCTGCGAATCCAGAAAGCCAAGCAATTATTAGCAGAAGGTCATACCGAACAAATTCAATGGATTGCTCAGCAGGTAGGATGTGGAAATAACCCCCAGTATTTCAGCCAGATCTTCAAAAAAAATACGGGGATGACACCTAGCGCATATGCTAAAAAGTTAAATGGAGGAGAATGAAATGACAAACAAAGAATTACTGCCAAAAATTCATCTTGTGATGGACAAATTAATGAACTTAGGAGGGGCCGACTATGAAAATGACCGCTCCGTGGGAAAGGAAGAGGCAAGCCGCGGTATCATTGCCAGAGACTTTGGTATTGAAGAATGGGACTGGCCTCAGGGCGTAGGTCTTTATGGTCTTTTAAAGCTACAGAGATTTTACGGAGATAACCGTTACTTAGAATTCTTTGACAGCTGGTTTGAGAACAATTTAAAGAAAGGACTGCCCAGTAAAAATATTAATACGACTGCCCCTTACCTGGTTTTAGCCGAACTGCTTGATGATCTTAAGAATCCGGAATATGAGAAGCTATGTCTGGACCACGCCCACTGGCTAATGACAGGACTTCCAAAAACAAAAGAAGGCGGCTTCCAGCATGTGGTAACTGCCATAGGAGACCGTGACGGTATCCTGTTAAATGAAGGAGAAATGTGGATTGATACGTTATTCATGGCAGTTTTGTTTTTAAATAAAATGGGCCATCGTTTCCAGAATCAGGAGTGGATCGGTGAAGCACTTCATCAGGTATTATTACATATCAAATATTTATATGACAAGCATACCGGGTTATTCTATCACGGCTGGAGCTTTCTGTTAAATAATAATTTCGGAGGAGTTTTCTGGTGCAGGGGCAATTCCTGGTTTACCTATGGAATTCTGGAATTTATAGAGTCCTACGAAGGAACGATTGACCATGGTCTTCTCACTTACCTGACAGATACCTTTAAAGCCCAGGTAAATGCCCTGATAGGTTTACAGGCTCCATCTGGTTTATGGCATACCGTTCTCACTGATCCTTCAAGCTACGAAGAGGTATCTGGCTCGGGAGCAATCGCCAGTGGTATTCTAAAAGGAATAAAAATGGGGATTCTTGATGAATCATATTATGTCTGTGCAGACAGGGCTGTTAAGGCAGTATGCAAAAATATAGGAGAAGACGGAACCGTGTTAAATGTTTCCGCAGGAACCGGGATGGGCTATGATGAAGATCATTATAAAAACATTACCATTCGTCCCATGGCCTACGGACAATCATTGGCTCTGATCTCACTGGTCGAAGCTTTGAATGAATAGTCAATCAGATATCCGCAATCCGTTCCCTGCTTGAAGAGTTAAATATACATACAAAAAAACCAGTAAATCTTATATTTACTGGTTTTTCTTATCACTGGGCTACAAGGATTCGAACCTTGAAAATGACGGAGTCAGAGTCCGTTGCCTTACCATTTGGCGATAGCCCATCAGTGCAACGAATGTATTATACTATAGCTTTTCATTCTGGTCAAGTACTTTTTTAGACTTTATTTCCAAAAATGAACCATCAGGAAGAGCTTCCTGATGTTGCAGGCTCTTCCTGGTATTTTGTTGTATGGGGCTCTTCCTTAGAACTGTTTTTCCCAGTTTCCGTTGCATTCTTTGTCGTCTCAGACGGGCTTTCTTTTGAAGGTTCCGTCTGCTCCGTTGGTTTTGTCTCTTCACTCTCTTCTTCTGTCAAATCCGGATCCGCATTTCCATCTCCGATCACAGGAGTCTCAAAGATTCCCTTTACGGTTGTCTGCTTCCCTATTTTAGGAGAAATACCGCCCAGTGTAAAGGTATATTCCATACCTCCCTGCAGACCTGTCACATGAATCTCACAGGAATAGGAATCTGTATCTCCTACCTTGGCGGAATAGGTTTTTTCATCTCCGTCTTTTACTGAGACCGTAGGATTTTTCCATTTCACTTTAGTTTTAAAATAAACCATTACAACGCCGTTGTCATAATCCACATAGTCAACTTTAATATTTTCCGTCGTTACAACTTCCGCTTCTGAAGTGGTCTCTTCCGCTGTAGTCGCTTCTGTGGAGGCTGTTGGCTGGGTTTGAGGCGCCTGGGTCGGTGCCTGGGTCGATTCTGATGAAGGGACTGCAGTGCTGGATTCCTCAGCCACAGGACTCTCCGTTATGGTCTCGGGCACGGTTTCTGTGGCTACCTGGGTTGTTTGCGCCGGAATTGTTTCTTCCCCTGCATCGGTCTTACCACTCACTGCATAAGAACGCTCCGTAATTTCTTTTGCGATCTCCTCCATGGTAAGAGGCGCCAGCGACTTCATATCATCCATGGAAAGAGAATTGTTCTGTAAAATCAGCTCCCTCAAAAAATATGCTTTTCCATAAGAAATCTTATATTCCTCTGCCAGCTGTTTTACTTCATCCTCTTCCATGACCTGCTGGTCATATACTACCGCTTTCAGTTGTTTTTCCTCAAGGGTATTCCGGATGTCATTCACCACTGCATAGCGCAGGCCCTGTGCCTTGCTGATGCTGTCATTGGACACAGTAACCAGGATCGCATTATCCAGCTGGCTTAGATAACCATGAGTCACCATGGAGCCAATCACAGCGTTGACAGCGGTGTTCAAATCCACGCCTTTTAAATCCATGTCCTGCATGATGCTTACCCCATCCTCATTCAGGGCTTTTGCCTCCAGGACTTTATTCTTTTTATTTACAGATAATTCCACGCTTGGGTTTACATCTATTCCGATTACAGAATCCACTTTTCCATTTTGATAAGTATAAGTTCCCCCTGCCAATGCGATCATACAAAAACATGCCGCCACCAAGGTTGCAATCACCCTCTGCCTCTGGAAGAAAACGGAACGTTTTTCCTTCTCTGCCTTTAATTGAGGCGTACTCAAGTCAATTCGTTCCAGAACATTCGGAGTCAAATCCCCGGCCGCAGATTTTAAGCAGGCTTCAATCTGTTGTCTATTCAGTTGTCTGCGATTTAATTCAGCCATTTTAAAGCCTACTCCTCTCTCAAATAGTTTTCCAGTTTTTTCATTGCACGGTTATATCTGGAAAGAGCTGTAGCCAAAGGAATCTTAAGGCTGGCGGCGATCTCTCTATGCTTCATACCTCCGGAGGTATGAAGGAGAACGATCTCCCTTTCCTCTTCCTTAAGAATTTGAAGGGCAGCAAGAAGGACCATCTTATCCGCCGCCATCTCAATTTCAGGGCAGACTTCTCCTGATTCCGCTCCTGTTAAATCCTCCAGTGTTACATCCGAATCATGCTTTTGCTCACGGAATTTCATATAGCATAGATTCCGGGCAATGGTAAACATCCATGCCAAAGGCTTCCCCTGGGATTTATAGCCTGACGCAGAAGTCCATATCTTAAGATATACCTCCTGCATGATTTCCTCCGCATCCTGGGGGTGCCTTACAATAGACAAAATATAACTGTATATCGTCCGGTCTGTATTCTGATATAGCTGCCGAAAGGCCTCCTGGTCTCCAACCGCAACTTTTTTAAGAAGCTCTTCGTCGCTCAAACGGCCATAATCTTCAGGCCCGCCAAGGCTCATCAATCCCATAAATAACATGGATCCGATTTCCTTTCTACTATGTTAATGCGAAATACTGTCATCTTATTGCATAATATGGAAAATTTTTATTACCTTATTTTTCCACCCCAAAACCGCTTTCCGCCGTTATGATCAGACAGCACCGCTTATCTATTTCAGTTACCTTTTTCGTGACTTCTTCCTTTAGCCAGTCCTTCTTTTTCCTGTTATATTCCCGGGGTACCACCAAATCAAAGATCAGGTTGATCTTATTTTTCCCCTCTACCATACGAAAGTCATGGAAGGAAATCCTGGTATCTATTTCCTGAAGCACATGGTTCAGCATGTTCCCAAATTCCATAACCCTGGAATCTTTTGTCTCTACCGGGTCCATGTGAATTACCAGAAAAATCCCAAACTTTCTTACTGCTTCCCTTTCAATGGCATCAATTATTTCGTGGGACACTTCGATATCAACATCATTGGGTACCTCTGCATGAATGGAAGCCATACTTCTGGAAGGACCGTAGTTGTGCACAATTAAATCATGGCTCCCTATAATTCCATCGTAGCCCTCTACAAATTCTGTAATCTCAACATACAACTTGGGATCAATGGGTTCTCCAATGAGAGGGGCAAGGGTATCCTTGGCAATTTTTATTCCTGCCCACATGACAATAACAGAAACTGCAATCCCTATGATACCATCAATATTAAGTCCCCATATGCCATAAACCAGAATTGACAGAATCGTGGCAGAAGTGGTGACCACATCTCCAAGAGAATCCGCCGCCGTAGCTTTCATGACCGCAGACTGAATTCTTTTCCCCAGGGTATTGTTAAAAAATGCCATCCAAAGCTTTACGCAAACAGATAGCAGTAAAATGGCAACAGACACAGCTTTAAACGTCATTTCTTCGGGATGAATGATTTTCCCTATGGATGTTTTTAAAAAGGAAAAGCCTACCTGAATGACCAAAAAGGCTACAATAAAAGCAGCAATGTACTCCATTCTTCCGTGTCCAAAGGGGTGGTCTTCATCGGCCGGTTTTCCTGCCATTTTTACCCCTATGAAGCCAATAACAGAAGAAGCAGCGTCAGAAAGGTTATTAAAAGCATCTGCCGTAACAGAGATACTGTTTACCAGCATTCCAACCAAAAGTTTGGCGCTGAATAAAAGCACATTGCAGCAGATACCTACAATACTTGCCATTAGCCCATACCGGGTCCGTACCTGTGTATCCTCTGTCTTTTTATAGTCCTTAACAAATGTCCTAACCAAAAACTCTGTCATAGTACTCCTTTTCAAGACTTATTCTTTATAACATACCTGCTCAAGAAACAGTCCTTCAGGCGGCGCCGTAAAGCCTGCCTCATTCCGATCCTTTGAATTTAAGATTTCCTTCATCTCTTCCGCCTTACGCTGTCCTAGACCCACTTCAATCAGCGTACCTGTTAAGATCCTGACCATATTATATAAAAAGCCGTTTCCCGTAAAGCGTATCAGAAGCCGGCTGCCCTGCTGTTTAAATTCAATCTGTGTTAAAACCCTGACCGTAGACTTCTTCATTTTCTTGTTGGCACAAAAGCTTTTAAAATCATGTTCACCTATCAGAAAAGTTGCAGCCCGTTCCATGGCATCTATATCAAGCTCCTTAAACAAGCCATAGATGTACTTTCTCTCAAAGACCTGCTTTTTTTCGCCCATTTCGATCTGGTATAAATAGGTTTTTTCCTGAGCATGAAGGCGGCTGTGGAATCGTTCCGCCACGCATTCCACGGTTTTTATCCGAATGTCCTCCGGAAGATACTGATTTAAATATTCCCTGATCTCCTCTGGCCTCATCCCTGTATTCCCATGAAAATTAGCAACCTGTGCCAATGCATGAACACCTGCATCCGTTCGTCCCGAACCATGTACCTCCACTGCTTGTCCCAGCATACGCTCCAAAACATGTTCGATCTTTCCCTGTATGGTCTGTTCCGTATTTCCCTGCTTTTGCCAGCCATCATAGCGGCTTCCGTCGTATTCCAGAACCATTCGATAATTTTTTATCATTTTATTTTTGCCCTTCTTCCTCTATATCTGAGCAGCAAGGCAGCAATTAATATTCCAAAGGCTACTCCTGCGCAATCCAGCCACACATCTGATATCTGGCCGGAACGCCCGCTTACCCCAAGCTGAATGGTCTCATCCACAAACGGTACCATAAAACCAGCAGTTAATCGGATAAAATATCTTCTCTCCGCCGGAAAGCCATAGGACCTTATACATCCGTACAGCAAAATTCCCAATAAAGTGTATTCCGAAAAATGCCCTGTTTTGCGGATTATGTGCTCTGTCAGCCACCTGGTATTGATTCCCAGGGACCCAAGTGATTCCTGTGCTACCCGAAACACCCATCCGCTGTCAGCTGATGAGATGTCCGAAGGCTTCATGGAATTTGAAAATATGAACAGAATAAAAAGAATAGTCACTGCCGTCCATATCGCCTTCTTTTTCATAGTCATTTCCTCAAAATTCCGCCTTTCTCCACCATTTAGGCGGCCTGAGTTTCTTTTCCTCAATCTTCCATAATTTATCATAATTTCATCCATTATAGTACAACAGCAGTTATAATACAAGGATAGGCATTAAAAAAATCCCCAAAAACGGCCTAAAACCGCATATTTGGGGAAATTCCTATTATGGTCCAATCGTAACCGGTACGCCTAAATTACAGTAACTCCACAATACATCCATGTTGCTGTTGTCTACTGCAACGCAGCCGTGTGTGGTTCCGTCTGGAACCCTGCAGCCATGAATCTCAATAGCTCCTCCAAGAGGAGTATCCCATGGCGGCTGCTGACCTGCCAAATTGGCTTTTATTATTTCATCTCTCTGAGCCTCGGTGATAATACCGTCTGCATATCCTCTTTCCGCATCTTTAATACCAGGATAAGAAAGTCCCAATGCCAGATAAGCGATGCTTTTATCATTTCTGGTACATACGTAGAACTCACCGCTGGGTGTTCTCATATCACCTTCTACTTTTTTGTTTCCTTCTGCTGAGGACGCCCCCAGGGAAACCGGGTATTCTGCAATTAAGACACCATTCTGCTTTAATGAAAGCATCTTCGTTCTCTTGCTCACATATATGGTCACGTTATTCGTCGAATCGGAATTACCGGAGGTAATATTGGCACCGGGACCGGACACCGGCTCTGCGTACCCTGTAACTTGGAAAGATACCGCCAAAACGATGACCAGAGCGGCTGAGATCAGACACCTGTATCTTTTTCCTATCCATTTCATCATTCTTAACTCTCCTTTTTTGTTACATTATACCATCCATTTTGGAAACTATCATTTACAATATTCTTACATTTCCATCCAAAAATTTTCTTTTTTATAAATTCCATTTATTTAAAGTAAGCACTGCAAATAAGCCAGCGCAGAATTTAAACAGCCTTCTACCCCTACCAGACTGCTCTCCAGGCAAAGGTGGTAATTCTGTGCCTTGCCCCATTCGCATCCGGTATAATACTGGTAATAATCTCTTCTCTTTTTATCTATCTCCCGGATCCGTTCTTCCATCACTTCAGGACTGACGCCTGTTTCAAGAGAATTCAACCGTTTAATCCGGTCTTCCATCCTGGCATATACAAACAAATTGATGCTGTTTTCAAGCACTCTGTCCGCACAGCGGCCAACAACGATACAAGGCCCCTCTTCTGCCAGCTTTCGTATTACACTAGACTGGGCTAGAAAGATCTGATCTGACATAGAAATTTCATACACGGTAGAGAAGGGAGAATAATGGATCTGTTCTATGGATTCCTTATGGACGGGAAGATGCTCATCATAATGCAGAAATGCTTCCTCCGCCAAATCACTTACTTCTGCAGACAAAGAAATCAGGTCCTTATCATAGAATGGAAGTCCCAGTCTTTCAGCCAGCTTCATACCCAACTCTCGTCCGCCGCTTCCAAATTCCCGGCTAATTGTAATCACCTTATTAAACATATGCTCCTCCTTATCTTCTGCTGAGTAATTCCCGAGTAATCCTCTTCTACCCATCATAGTTTCTGTATAGCAAGATATCTACAAGGCTGTCAAATGGGCTTTAAATCTCCTGTTAATATATCTGCATTTTACCACATTCTTAAATACCTGTATACCACATTTCGGCTCTACTTATTCATACTTAAAGAAGAATCTCATAAAAAGTATTGCGCACTGCATTTATCCTGTGAAATTGTTCGTTATCCTTTTCAAAAGTTCCCAGACATTATCTCCGTAATTGCTTACTAAAACTATAATCAGCCTTTTTTTTGCATCATAGCTGGAAATAAAGCTGACGCCTGGATCACAGCCTTGAAAATATGGTTGGTAACCGCTATCCTGCTTTTTAAGCCAAATGCCGTAACCATAACATTGTGCTTCTCCACTATGGTTAGTTATCATAGCAGCTGTCATCTCTGGCGAAAGCAATTGGCCGGACATCAAATGTTCCCAAAATAATCTTATATCATTTACTGTTGTAAATGCACCGCCTGCTCCTGTACCTTTTGCGTCTACACTGAAAATATTAGTGCGGTAATCATTGCCTTTTTCATTGTAAATATAATTTACTGCACATTTTGCAGGCAGTCTGTCCAATTCATAATAACCGGTGTTAACCATACCACAGGGCGCAAATATATTATCTTTCAGAAATTCATCAAAGTCCGATCCTGTTATTTCTTCAATTATCATAGCCAGCACGACAAAGCCGGTATTATTATATTGAAACCTGCTTCCACGTGGATATATCATAGGTTTGTCAATAAAAAACGGCAACAGATCCTTATTTGATCGTATCCTATAATTGGGAAAATCTATCCACAGCTCCTCATAGTCACTCATAACCTCTTCATCAAAATAATCTGGTATACCGGAAGTATGGGATAGCAATTCCTCTATGGTTATTGTACCATCAATGGCCTTTAAGTCAAAATCGAAAATATTACCAATTTTGTCATTAAGATGGAGTAATCCTCTTTCTATTAGCTGCAATATTCCAATAGCAACAAAAACCTTTCCTGCGGATGCAGTCGCAAATTTTGTATCGTTTTCATTTGGAACCTTATTAGGCAAATCTGCATACCCAAATGACTTCTGAAAAACTGTTTCATCTTCTCTTTGTATCAACAGGCACCCCCTAAAGTCTGTTCCAATCAAGTCATTTATATCCATAGATATCTGATTCCTTTCCGCTGATTTTTAATAATCTCTCCTCAGTATAGCATAAGTGCTTAAAAAAGAAGCATCCCGGATTCAATTATTTCCCCATGCAAAAAAACAGATCTCCATAACTGGAGATCCGCTTCTGGTCCTTAAAATTATAAGAGCGAAAATGGAGCCGGGTATTACCGCCTCTGAACTTATGTAACACAAGAAAATATACACATTGTCTAACATGAATCTGATGCTTGTCCACAACTTCATATGATTACCGGATTTCATGTTAGGATAACTTTAGATTGCCCTATATTTGTCTGGTAGATGATTAAAAATAAACCAACATATGAATGTAGCCATTAAAGAGTAAATTATAGAGATTATAAAACAACTCATAAATTTTTTGTTTGTCACCAAACCTTTTATTAATTTGTTGACTTCACCTGTCATAAATTTAACCTTCTTTCTATTATTTAATGTCACTCTATTACAAATAGTATAATCATTGGGAAATAAACTTATGACCGAAGCTTTCAAAGATTCGGCTGTGCCTTAAATCATAATATTTCCTGAACTCTCCCCACTTGACCATTCGTTAACATCACTTTGATACCATGAGGGTGAAAGCTACTGTTTGTTAGTATTTTCCCAACGATTCCTTCTGTTAGTTTTCCGGTTCTTTGGTCAGATTTCAATACAATTTTTACTGTTGCACCTATTTTAATATCATTTCTATTTTGTCCGTTCATTTTTCTCCTCGCTTCAAAATCAATTATATTTTCACAAATCAAAAAATAGCGGAAACCCTAATAAAATCTAGGTTTTCGCTACAAATAAAAAGAGCGCGAGACGGGACTCGAACCCGCGACCCCGACCTTGGCAAGGTCGTACTCCACCAACTGAGCCACTCGCGCATATCTCTTCTTTACTTATCTTTT
>Ga0213825_1001445_pt1 | contig 16160 bp, 9 predicted proteins | sample MC6MC0900MG_FD_179896 | JGI IMG/M metagenome (GOLD analysis project Ga0213825, IMG submission 179896) | Enriched soil aggregate microbial communities from Iowa State University, Ames, United States - MC6-MC0900-MG | ecosystem: Environmental > Terrestrial > Soil > Unclassified | place: USA: Iowa... | reverse complement strand
GGATATGGTGCTAATGGGAACAACTGCCTCCCTGCCCCGCTTTGCAGGTCCGGGGCAGAAGGAAAAGGACAGGGCATTGACTGCTTTGAAGCTATTAAAGATTGATGGTCTAAAGGACCGTATATTTGGGCAGATCAGCGGTGGAGAACAGCAACTTGTGTTGATTGCAAGAGCCATTGCCCAGGAGGTAAAAATCCTGATTATGGATGAACCCTGTTCCAGCTTGGATTATGGCAACCAGATCCGGGTTATGGAGGAACTGCGGGCCTTGTCACAAAAGGGGTATTTAATTGTGCAGTCCACCCATAATCCGGAGCATGTCTTTTATTTTGCCCATAAAGCGCTGGTAATGTCGGATGGAAAGATAACGGCTTTTGGAGAGCCGGATAAGATCTTGACGAAAGAGCTTTTGGAAAGCGTATACCAGGTGCCCATTGAGATTTATGAAGACCGGAAAAACGGAAAAAAAGTTTGTATGCCTGGAGGAAGATAATGAGTATGTGGGAAATGTATGACCGTCTGATAGAACCAATACCAGATAACGTAAAGATAGAAGATTATTTTGTAGGAATCCAGTGGACTTCAGTGACAGTATGCGGATATATTGGCGCAGCAGCTACAAATCCGCTTCAGACCATTAGGAGGACCGAAAAAAACATATTGGACATGTCATGGAAAGAAGCCGCTGGGCTGATAAAATCATGGAATTTTACAGAGGCCAGCATAGGTGCCGCAGCGGTAAATGCCTATTATAATCAGCCGGACCGGATCAGTAAGTTAGAAAAGGAAGGTACAATCAGGCAGCGATCGAAAGAAGATGCTTTTATGGCCTACCGTGAGGACATCAAAGGAAAAAAGGTTGCGACCATCGGACATTTCTGTTTTGCAGAGGAATATTTGAAAGAAGCAAAATCCTGTGTGGTTCTGGAACGCGATCCAATGGATGGCGATTATCCGGACAGTGCCTGTGAATATATACTTTCAGACAAAGATTATGTTTTTATCACTGGATTTACCCTGGTTAATAAAACCCTTCCAAGATTGTTAGAGCTGTCGCGGAATGCCAAAGTAATATTAGTGGGACCAAGTGTAGCTCTTGCCCCTGTACTTTTTGACTTTGGCGTGTGGGAACTGGCAGGGACTCTTATTACGGATAAAAAACTTACAGAGGAATTAGTGAAAAAAGGAGAGCACAAGGCGGTAATCCGTACTGGTTTGCCGGTAAGGCTTTCTAAATAAATAAATAAATTTAAGCCGCAAAAGCGGCGGAATAGGGGGATATTATGAAAAAAACAAGAAGAGGTCTGATACTGGCTGCGTTCCTTGCTGTGGCAGTACTGACAAATGGATGCCAAAAAGGAAGCGGTCAGGAGATTCCAGCCAGTCTGGCAGAGTCAACTGCATCTGGAATAGCGGAAACTCAGGCAGAAACAGAAAAAGCGGGCGAATCAGGGGCGCAGTCAGACGTCAGAGTGTTCACGGATTCAGCAGGGAGAGAAGTTACACTGCCAAAGGAAATTAACAAGATTGCTCCTTCCGGACCTTTGGCACAAATCGTGCTTTATACCCTTTGTCCGGATAAGCTGTCCGGGCTTGCTTCTGATTTTTCAGAAGGCGCAAAGCAGTATATTGACGAAAAATATTGGGCACTTCCTAAATTCGGCCAGTTTTATGGGAAGAATGCAAATCTTAACATGGAGGCCCTCATTGCGGAAAGTCCGGATGTAATCATTGACATCGGAGAAGCGAAAAAAACCGTAAAAGAGGATATGGATGCGCTTCAGGAACAACTAAACATGCCGGTCATCTTTATAGAGGCAGATTTAGATACCATGAGTTCTGCTTATGAAAAGCTGGGAGAACTTACCGGAGACACTGAGCAGGCAAAGAAACTGGCGGATTATTGCAATAACACACTGAAAAAGTCTGAAACAGCCAGAGGACAGCTTACTGAAAAGAAATCGGTTTATTTTGCTATTGGAGATGACGGACTTCACACCAATGCAGAAGGTTCCATCCATGCCAGGGTCATCGAACAGATCGGTGCGGAAAATGCAGCTAAAGTTGAAATGGTATCAAGCGGCGGCGGAAGCGAAGTATCCTTTGAGCAGCTTCTTCTGTGGCAGCCGGATATTATCATTGCGGATTCTGATGCCCTGTATCAAACCATAACAACGGATAAAGTCTGGGGGGAATTGCATGCAGTGAAAGAGGGGAAGGTTTATCAGATACCTTCTGTTCCATATAGCTTTATGAGCAGTCCGCCTTCTGTCAACCGGATGATCGGAATTATGTGGCTGGGCAATCTTGTATATCCTGAACAGTATAACATTGATATCAAACAAGAAGTAAAGGATTTCTACGAACTGTTTTATCATGTGACACTTGATGATACACAGGTAGAAAAAATCATAAAGTAAAAAACATACCCCCGGATTGGAATCTGGCTTATATACCAGTTCCATGTCCGGGGGCTATTCTTTTATAATTACTGCTGTTGGTTTTTGTTTCTATTATAATTAATCAGGCAGCCGGCTTTTACGATTTCCCGTTCTTCCGGTGTCATATCAGCAATGTGCAGTTCTATCTCATGAATCGGATTTCCTTCTTCGTTTTTCACAACATAAGCTGGAATGTGGTTCATATCTCCGTCAAGAGCTATGCGGATTCCAGGTACATAGATGAAATCCCCCACTTCAAAATCCGGCTCTGCATCAAGAAGGAAGGGAAGCATTCCCCAGTTCATAACATTGGAGCGGTATCGTTTGGTTGCATATTCTTTTGCAATATTGGCAAGCCCGCCCAGCACTCGCTGGCAGCTGGCTGCCTGTTCACGGGCAGAGCCATCACCCGGCTTTACTGCGTAAATCATACTTCCAATCTCTGTTTCCCCTACATTCAATTCCGGCTGGTTTAAATAAGCAGCCAGTGCCTTAAATGCTGATTCGAGTGACCGGTCAGCCTCTAAGGGAGAAGTGCCGGCTTTTCTTGCCTGCTCCAGCGCATTTACTTTCTTTGAGCGTTCCACATATTCCGGATCGCGGCGGGACAAGGTAAATTCCGCTAGTCCGAGAGGGTTGGAGCGGTAGGAAGAGGTTTCTCCGGAAGGAATCAGTTCATCAGTGGTAGTGACCGGATCCATGATCTTTGAGCATACCCGTAACATGATATTTTCCGTCAGAGCACTCATAGCCGGCCAGTCCTTGATATTTGGACCGTAAATCAGGGGAACTTCAGGCTGAGCCTTTCCGAATCCCTGATACACCCGTCTCTCATAGGAAGATGGATCAAATTCATAGGCAGGAATCTGGTAATCCTCTCCATAGCCTTCCGCAGATGTAAGATAGCCGCCGTTTGCCGCTGTAGCAGCAATGGACCTGGCATCCATGAGGGCGACACAGGATATCTGTCCGCTGCCTGGTTTGGAACCTTCCCGGTTGGGGAAGTTTCTTGTGGTGTGGCGGATGCTTAATGAATTGTTGGAAGGTGTATCCCCTGCGCCAAAGCATGGGCCGCAGAAGGCCGTCCGTACGGTTGCTCCGGCTGCCATCAGTTCTGAGATGGCTCCCTTTTTCACCAGATCCATATAAACCGGCTGGGATGAAGGGTATACAGATAAATTGAAGATATCGTTACCACAGTTTTTACCGGTCAGTATATGGGCCGCAGCCATAACATTGGAGTAGTTTCCACCGGCACAGCCTGCGATCACTCCCTGCTGAACCATCAGTTTTCCATTCACGATCTTATCTGTTAAGGAAAGGTTTGCTTTGGAACTGCCCACAATGCGTTCTGCTTCCTTTTCAACAGTGCGAAGAATGTCTCCAAGGTTATTATTTAATTCCTCGATCTCATAGGTATTGCTTGGGTGGAAGGGCAGTGCGATCATAGGCTTAATGGTGCTTAAGTCCACATAAACAACTCCATCGTAGTAAGCCACTTCTTCGGGATTTAATTCTTTGTAAGCATCTCCCCGGCCATGAAGGTCCAGATAGGCTTTTGTGTCTTCATCGGTTCTCCAGATAGAGGAAAGGCAGGTGGTTTCCGTTGTCATAACGTCCACGCCGTTTCGATAGTCCGTATCCATAGAGGACACACCGGGTCCTACGAATTCCATGATCTTGTTCTTTACATAGCCGCTTTTAAAAACCGCTCCGATAATGGCCAGGGCCACATCGTGAGGGCCAACGGATGGAGCAGGACTTCCCGTAAGATAAATGGCCACAACGCCGGGGTAAGCCACATCATAGGTGTCACAAAGAAGCTGCTTTACCAGTTCCCCGCCGCCTTCTCCTATGGCCATGGTTCCCAGGGCACCATAGCGGGTATGGCTGTCAGAGCCGAGGATCATGCGTCCGCAGCCGGCCATCATTTCCCGCATGTACTGATGGATGACAGCAATATGAGGCGGAACAAAGATCCCGCCGTATTTTTTAGCAGCAGAAAGTCCGAATACGTGATCATCCTCGTTAATGGTACCGCCAACTGCACATAAAGAGTTATGACAGTTGGTCATAATGTATGGAATAGGAAATTCTTTAAGCCCTGATGCACGGGCAGTCTGGATAATTCCTACAAATGTAATGTCGTGGGAGGCCATGGAGTCAAAACGGAGCTTCAAATGATCCATATGATCCGAAGTGTTGTGATTCTTTAAAATGGAATAGGCGATGGTACCTTTTATAGCCTCAGCCTTATCTGGAGCCTTTCCTATAAGGGCAGCAACTTTTTCTGCTTCCTGATCCGGAACCAGTTCCGTTCCATGTACAAGATAAGCTCCGCCGTCATACAATTTTACCATATGCTATCGTTCCTCTCTTTTTTTGTAGGAAATAGTTTCTCCTACGTATTTTGTCGCCGGACGCATGATTCTTCCGTCGTACAGCTTGTTTTCGATATTGTGTGCCAGCCAGCCTGCCATACGAGAGCAGACAAACAAAGGCGTATACATATCTTCCGGTATCTGTAACATATTATAAGCGAAACCACTGTAGAAGTCTACATTGTTTGACAGGGTTTTTCCGTTGCCGGCCAGGTATGCTTTGGCAACCTTTTCAAATTTTGTAAGGAACTCATATTCATCTTCCCTGTTTTTCTGTTTGGCAAGTTTTTCACAACAAGCCTTTAATAAGTCCGCTCTTGGATCGGATACTGTATAAACCGCATGGCCAAGTCCGTATACAAGGCCGGAATTATCATAGAAGTCCTTAGCAAGGATCTTCTGGATCACTCCCTTCATCTGGGCTTCGGTTGCCTTCAGACCGATTTCCTTTTCGATGGCTTTGATCATTTCACTGCAGCATATATTGGCACCGCCGTGCTTTGGCCCTTTTAAGGAGCCGATGGAAGCGGAGATAGCTGAATATATATCGGTTCCTGTGGAAGATATGACTACATTGGTAAAGGTGGAGTTGTTTCCGCCGCCATGGTCTGCGTGGATCATCAGCATCACATCTAATAGGTTTGCTTCCTGCTCGGTAAAGCTTCCATCCCGGCGCAGCATGTAGAGAATGTTCTCTGCCACAGAATATTCCGGCTTTGGATAATGAATAATCAGGCTGTCTCTTTCATAATAATGAACCTTGCTCTGGTATGCGTAGACGGAAAGAGAAGGAAGCTTTGCCAGGATGTTGATCCCCTTTAAAAGTGTCTCATATGGATCCACATTATCTGGCTCCTCATCATAATCGTAGAGAGCCAGGATGCTCTGCTGAAGGCTGTTCATCAGATTGCGGGAAGGGGTGCGAAGCATATTCTTTTCCAGAAATTCATCAGGGAGATGGTAATTCCGGCTAAGAGTGGATGTGAATTCTCTCAATTCCTTTTTAGAGGGAAGATACCCGAAAAGGAGTAAAAATGAAGTCTCCTCAAAACCGTAACGTTCCTGATTTTTTCCATTTACCAGATCGCCGATTTCAATTCCCCGGTAATAGAGCTTGCCAGGAACGTTGACCTTTTTTCCGTCTTCGATTTCATAGCCTACTACGTCAGATACGCGGGTTAAGCCTACCCGGACTCCGGTGCCGTCTTCGTTGCGGAGGCCTTTTTTTACATTGTGTTCCTTAAATAAATTGTTTGGAATATCCGTGTAATTAGAGGATTTACCAAAGGTCTGAGCGATAAAAAAGTTGTTCATGAGGCGATCTCTCCTTTTTTAAAAGTTTAGCCACAGCCAGAAAATCAGGTATCTGTTTATAGAAAAGCAGCGCAAAGGATCACTCCGGCGCTGCCTCCATTGGCAAAAATGTGACTTCATTTATGTTGTTTGGTAGTTTACCATGTGGAAGTATCAAAGTCAATAACTTGTTATAATCACAATTAAAATATTGTGATTGAGTAAGGTTGAAGACTGGATTTGATAGGAAGCACAAAATCCTGTTTTAAGTTTTACAAGCATATTTTTATGGTTTTCTCCACATCATATGGAAATACCCCATGAATATTCCATTACGCCACGGAAAGCGGGGCAACTACAAAATTTACAGTAAAACAGGAGGTTTATAAGGTGAGAGAGTATCAGGATAAGAACGGGAAGAACGAAGAATCAGAGGAAAGAAAGAATAGGCCTGCCGGCAATGAGCGAAAGGAAAACCTTGAAGAAAAGAAAACAGAAAAGGATATAGAACAAAAAGAGGATGAAAAGCTGGAAGAATATGGCCAAATGACCCTTGATGACAATGCCAGCAAGCGGAAAATCCATCTGATCTCCATTATCGGAGAGGTGGAGGGCCATGAAAATTTATCCGGCAACAGCAAGGCCACTAAATACGATCACATCCTCCCGAAACTGGCTGAGATTGAAGATGATGATTCCGTGGAAGGACTTTTGGTTCTCTTAAATACCTCCGGCGGCGACGTGGATGCAGGTCTCGCAATAGCGGAAATGATCGCTTCCTTAAGCATCCCAACCGTATCTTTGGTTCTTGGAGGAAGCCATTCCATTGGAGTTCCCTTAGCAGTTTGCACAGATTATTCCTTTATCGTTCCCACTGGAACCATGATGGTACATCCCGTAAGAATGACAGGAATGGTGATTGGTGCCTCCCAGACTTATGAGTATTTTGAAATGATTCAGGACCGGATCTTAAGCTTTGTTTCCAGCCACGCAAAGATTGCCTACGATCAGTTAAAACGCCTTATGCTGAATACGGAAATGCTCACCAGAGACTTAGGAACCGTGCTGGTTGGCGAGGAAACGGTAAAAGAAGGCCTGATTAATGAAGTGGGCGGAATCAAGGATGCTTTAAAAAAATTATATGAACTGATGGAAACTGCTTCCCGTTAATCGTTGCAATTCTTCCGATTTTTTTGTATACTGTTACCAACGGTATAGAAGGGGGAAGTATTGTGCCTGAGACAACGAAGAAACGTACAACAGCAAAAAAAGGAAAAAACGGGAGAACAAGAAATACCGCCGCCAAAAAAAATGTGATTTTACCGGAACCGGAATTTATCCATTCAGAAGTCGTGATCATTATGTCATTTTTGGCTGCGGCCATTCTGTTTTTTAGCAACTTTCATTTATGCGGCGTAGTCGGGGATTTTCTGCGAAGCGTACAGTTAGGTATCTTCGGAAGTGTGGGATATGTTGCGCCTGTGCTGCTGTTCGCAGGAACGGCGTTTTACATCTCCAACCAGGGAAATCCCAGGGCTGCTTTTAAACTAGCGTCTTTTATTCTGGCGCTGGTTTCTTTGTGTGGATTTTTACAGCTCCTTTTTGGAGCAAAGGCCGGCGAGGGAATAGGACTTGCCGACATTTATTTTGAAGCTTCCGTAAGCGGAAGAGGAGGCGGTATTATAGGCGGCCTTCTTGCGGGAGGACTTGCCTCCATTATCGGCGTTGTGGGAGCTTATCTGGTGATCGGTGTCCTTCTTGTCATATCTGCAGTATGCATTACGGAAAAATCATTTGTAGATATTGTAAAAAAAGGAAGCGGAAAAGCATACCGCCATGCCAGGGAAAATGTGGACATGCACATGGAAGTCCATGCAATGCGGCAGGAAGCCCGGAAACAGCTTTTGGAAGAGAAAAAGCTTCGGGGAGTCAATTTAGAGGCCACGAAACTGGAGGAAGCCCGGGAAGAAAGTTATGTGGAAGAACCGGTTGAAGAAGTTCCTGACAGCCTTGCAGATGATATTATGGTCCAGGCAGACCGGCTGTCTGCCGTTACTGCAGTGGTTGAAAACGAAACCAATCCTGCTGATATTTTCCGGGGCAGTTTTTCACCTGTACCGGAAGATGACGAGGATACGGTTCCCTTTGATCCTGATATGGAAGGGACATCGTTTGCTGAGACGCTGGAAGAACCTTCCATATATATGAAGAAAGAGGTCAAGACCTTAAAGGAATTGGAGTTTGTGGAAGAGGAGTTCTATCCTGAGGAAGAACATGATACCTTTACCATTCCTGAGGAGCCAAAACAAGTGGTTACCGCTTCCGGTAAGATAATAGAAACGGATACCGAAGCTCTTCAGAAAAAGCTGGAAAAGAAACGGGAAGAGGCAGCAAAGGAAGATGGGTTAAGTGTCAGCCTTGAAATCAAGCAAAAACAGGAGATTGTGAAAAAGGAATATAAGTACCCGCCTCTCTCCCTGCTTAAAAAAGGAAAATCGGCGGTCTTTTCAGACCGGGAATACAAGGATACTGCCATCAAGCTTCAGCGGACTTTACAAAACTTCGGTGTTGGGGTTACTGTTACCAATATCAGCTGTGGTCCCTCCGTAACCAGGTATGAACTTCATCCGGAGCAGGGAGTAAAGGTCAGTAAGATCGTGAGTCTGGCAGATGATATCAAATTGAGCCTGGCGGCTGCTGATATCCGAATAGAAGCACCCATACCAGGAAAATCTGCGGTGGGCATTGAGGTGCCAAATAAAGAAAACCAAATGGTATACTTACGGGATATTCTGGAAGCAGACAATTTTCAGAAACATTCCTCCAAGATTGCGTTTGCGGTGGGCAAAGACATCGGCGGCCAGGTGGTTGTCACTGACATTGCAAAAATGCCCCACCTTTTAATTGCCGGAGCTACTGGTTCCGGTAAGTCTGTCTGCATTAACACCTTGATTATGAGTATTATTTTTAAGGCGGACCCTGAGGATGTGAAACTGATCATGGTGGATCCCAAGGTGGTGGAATTAAGTGTTTATAATGGAATTCCCCATTTGCTGCTCCCTGTAGTCACTGACCCCAAAAAGGCTTCTGGAGCCCTAAACTGGGCGGTGGCGGAGATGACGGACCGTTATAATAAGTTCGCCCAGTATAATGTCAGGGAAATTAAGGGATATAATGAAAAGGTTGAGAGTATAAAAGATATTGAGGATGAGGATAAGCCTAAAAAGATGCCTCAGATTGTCATCATTATCGACGAGCTTGCAGATTTGATGATGGTAGCTCCCGGAGAAGTGGAAGATTCCATCTGCCGTCTGGCCCAGCTTGCCAGAGCTGCGGGCATTCATCTTGTCATTGCTACTCAGCGTCCGTCGGTAAATGTCATAACAGGTCTGATTAAGGCCAATGTTCCATCCAGGGTAGCCTTTGCGGTTTCTTCCGGCGTGGATTCCAGGACCATTATTGATATGAACGGTGCGGAAAAGCTTCTTGGAAAAGGTGATATGCTCTTTTATCCAGCAGGATACCCAAAACCGCTGCGTGTTCAGGGCGCCTTTGTATCGGATTCTGAAGTCTCTAAGGTGGTGGAATTCTTAACAGAGCAGGGGATGACCGCAGATTACAACCCGGAAGTAGAAAGCATGATTGCTTCCACGCCAACAGGCGGAGAGATAAAGGGCGGCGGAAATGACAGGGATGAATATTTTGTCCAGGCCGGAAAATTTATCATAGAAAAGGATAAGGCTTCCATTGGAATGCTGCAGAGAATGTTTAAGATTGGCTTTAACCGGGCTGCCCGGATCATGGATCAGCTTGCAGAAGCCGGTGTGGTAGGAGAAGAGGAAGGAACCAAACCCCGTAAGGTACTGATGAGCCTGGAGGAATTCGATGAAATACTTTCCCAGGGTTATTAATGATAGAACCGTGTTATTTACATAGAAGGAGGATTGGAGAATGAGAACAGATATCGAAATCGCACAAGAGGCAAGAATGAATCCGATTAAAGACGTAGCCGCATCCTACGGGATCGGCGAGGATGAGCTGGAACTTTACGGCAAGTACAAGGCAAAGCTTACGGATGAATTGTGGGAGCGGGTAAAAGACCGTCCCGATGGCAAACTGGTTCTGGTAACCGCCATCAATCCTACTCCGGCAGGAGAAGGGAAAACCACCACTACGGTGGGTCTTGGGCAGGCATTGGGGAAATTGGATAAAAAGGCGATTATCGCCCTCAGAGAACCCTCCCTCGGACCATGCTTTGGCATAAAAGGCGGTGCGGCAGGCGGCGGTTATGCCCAGGTTGTGCCTATGGAAGACTTAAATCTTCATTTTACCGGTGATTTCCATGCCATAACCTCTGCCAATAACTTACTTGCAGCTCTGTTGGATAATCACATTCACCAGGGGAATGCGCTTGGAATCGATACCCGTCAGATTCTCTGGAAGCGCTGCATGGATATGAATGACCGTGCCCTCAGAAACATTGTGGTTGGCCTTGGTTCCAAAGCAGAAGGCTTTGTGAGAGAAGATCACTTTGTGATCACGGTTGCATCGGAAATCATGGCAATCCTTTGCCTTGCAAATGATATGGAAGATTTAAAAGAACGGCTGGGAAGAATCATTGTGGCATATAATTATGCTGGGGAGCCTGTGACTGCCGCCCAGTTAAATGCAGTGGGAGCTATGGCTGCTTTGTTAAAGGATGCGTTAAAGCCCAACCTGATACAAACTCTGGAGCATACCGGCGCCATCGTTCACGGCGGACCCTTTGCAAACATCGCTCATGGCTGTAACAGTGTGCGTGCAACTAAAACAGCCTTAAAGCTGGCTGATGTTGTTGTGACAGAGGCAGGGTTTGGGGCGGATTTAGGCGCAGAAAAATTCCTGGACATCAAATGCAGAAAAGCCGGATTAAAGCCCGATGCCATTGTGTTGGTGGCAACCGTAAGAGCCTTAAAATACAACGGCGGAGTGCCAAAGGACCAGTTAAAGGAAGAAAACCTGGCTGCTCTTGAAAAAGGGATTGTCAATCTGGAGAAGCACATTGAAAATATGATGAAATACGGTGTTCCGGTCATTGTCACCTTAAATTCATTTATCACAGACACAGAGGCAGAACACCAGTTTGTCAAAACGTTTTGTGAGGAGAGAGGCTGTGAATTTGCCTTATCCCAGGTATGGGAAAAAGGCGGAGAGGGCGGCATAGAGCTGGCAGAAAAAGTCCTTTATACCCTGGAACAGAAAGAAAGTAATTTTGCACCCATTTATCCAGATGAAATGGGGCTGGAAAATAAGATTGCCACAATTGCACGAGAAATCTATGGCGCAGCTGGAGTGACCTATGCTCCGGCAGCATTAAAGGCCATAAGAAAGTTTGAAGAAATGGGATTTGGCAGCCTTCCTGTGTGTATGGCAAAGACACAATATTCCTTATCCGATGACCAGGCAAAGCTTGGGAGACCGGAAGGCTTTGACATTAACGTAAGGGATGCTTATGTATCTGCCGGAGCTGGATTTGTGGTCATTTTAACCGGAGCCATCATGACCATGCCAGGTCTTCCAAAGAAGCCGGCCGCAGATAATATTGACGTAAATGAAGATGGAGTAATCACCGGATTATTCTGATTTGGAGGTTTTAATGAAGTTTAGAGAATGGCTAAAAGACTTAAAATATGAAGTATTGCAGGGCAGCCTGGACGTGGAGGCAGAGGATGTCATTTATGACTCCCGAAAGGCCCGAAAGGGTGTTGTATTTGTCTGCATGAAGGGAACGAGAACGGACTCCCATGAATTCATCCCTGAGGTGGTGAATGCAGGAGTGGAGATCCTTGTAGTAGAGCAAAGGATAAAAGTTCCGGATGGCGTAACTGCTATTCTCGTAGATCATGCAAGAGAAGCCCTGGCTTTGCTTTCAGCTGCCAGGTTTGGCTATCCGGCAAAAAAGATGGTGACCATCGGAGTAACCGGAACCAAGGGAAAAACCACAACCACGCACATGATCAAGACAATTCTGGAAGCCTGCGGGAAAAAGGTGGGAATGATCGGAACCACAGGGATTGTCATCGGCCAGGATGTAACGCCTACGATGAATACAACTCCAGAGTCCTATGAACTTCATCATGCCTTTAGCCGTATGGTGGAGGCCGGCTGTGAATATATGGTGATGGAGGTTTCCTCCCAGGCCTTTAAGATGCACCGGGTCGATGGGATCTGTTTTGATTACGGGCTGTTTACCAATCTTTCTCCTGATCATATCGGACCGGATGAGCACCAGGATTTTGAGGAATATCTTTTTTACAAATCCAGGATTTTTTACTGCTCTAAAGTAGGCATCATGAACGGCGATGACGAGCACTGGGAAGAAGTGGTAAAGGACGCCTCCTGCAAACTCTATTCTTTCTCTATGGATAAAACTGGAACGGACTTTAAAGCAGAAGACATCCGATACATCGCCCAACCGGATTTTGTTGGACTGGAATTTGACATCAAAGGGACTTGTGAGCTTTCTGTCCGGGTGAATATTCCGGGACGATTTAACGTTGCCAATGCATTGGCTGCGGTCAGTGTTTTAAGCTTTTTAGACCTTCCGAAAGAGAGTATCTGCCATGGGCTGGAACATTTAAACGTAAACGGCCGTATGGAAATCGTATATGCCTCTGAGAAATGTACGGTAATCGTAGATTATGCCCATAATGCGGTCAGTATGGAAAGCCTGCTTTCAACTTTAAGGGATTACCATCCAAAGCGACTTGTCTGCGTCTTTGGCTGCGGCGGGAACCGTTCTAAGGACCGGCGTATCACCATGGGTGACAGTGCGGGACGTCTGGCAGATTTTACGATTATCACCGCGGACAATTCCAGATACGAAAAAACGGAAGATATCATTGCAGATATTCGTGGAAGCCTTGAAAAAACCGGAGGAAAATACATAGAAATCCCGGACCGCAGGGAAGCGATCCGCTACAGCATCATTCATGCTGAACCGGGCGACATGATTGCCATTATAGGAAAAGGACATGAGGATTACCAGGAGATGAACGGAGTCCGTCATCATTTTTCAGACCGGGAAGAGGTCTTAAAAGCGGTTGCTGCCCAGCTTTCAAAGGAAGTTTAAAAGAAAGGCCGGGCGATAAATAAAATGCCGGAAGCCGTAGGAAGATGCGGCTTTCGGCATTTCCACGGTAGATGGAATGGAGGAAGCTATGGTTAATATGACAGTAAAAGAAATACTTTCAGCCACAGGAGGAAAGCTTCTTTGCGGAAACGAGGATACAGTTTTAGAGCACATCAGTATTGATTCCAGATCTATGAAGGGGAATGATCTGTTTGTCCCTATTATAGGAGAAAAACAAGATGCGCACCGTTTTATCGGGCAGGCATTTGAAAATGGGGCAACGGCGACCCTTACCAGCGAACATGACGCCATGGACTTGGGCCAACCTTGGATTCGGGTAGAGGATACAAAAAAGGCTCTTCAGGCCATTGGGAGCTATTACAGGGACTGTTTAAAACTTCCTCTTGTGGGAATTACGGGAAGCGTAGGGAAGACCACTACTAGAGAAATGGTCGCTTGCGCTCTGTCTGCCCGTTATTCTGTTTATAAGACTCCTGGAAACCACAATAGCCAGGTGGGAGTGCCCATTACCTTGTCGGAGATCTCGGCTGAAGATGAAATCGGAGTCATTGAACTGGGAATGAGTGAGCCGGGAGAATTGACCGTCATTGCCAGGATCGCAAAGATCCAGATGGCTGTGATTACCAACATCGGAGTAACCCATATTGAGCAGCTGGGATCCCAGGAAAATATTTACAGGGAAAAGATGTCCATTCAGGATGGCCTGACGGAAGGCGGAATCCTGTTTTTAAATGGGGATGATCCGCTTTTAAAAACAACAAAGGCCAAAGAAGGCTGTAAGACCATCTATTACGGAACAGGTGAAAACTGTGATTACAGGGCCTTGGATGTTCACTTAGAGGAGGGATTTCCGGCCTTTACAGCAGTTTTCGGCCAGAAGAGGGTTCCGATACGGTTGGCAGTAATGGGAAGCCATAACGTGTTAAATGCAATGGTATCTCTTGCTGTGGCTTCTGAGTGCGGCATTCCTATGGAAGAAGCCGCAAAATGTCTTCAGGATTTCACCGGCTTTAAGAACCGGCAGCAGATCTATCTTGTGGCGGGAATGACCATTATCGATGATACCTATAATGCCAGCCCTGTTTCCATGAAAGCAGGACTGGAGGTTTTGGGTTCTATAACAAAGGCGGAACGAAGGATCGCTGTATTAGCCGATATGAAAGAACTGGGAGAAAAGTCCCCGGAATATCACTATGAAATCGGAGAATACATTGCAGAACATCCGGTAAATGAGTTGGTGACTTTAGGAGAAATGGCAGGGGAGATCGCCAGAGCGGTGAAGGAACACGCTCCTCATATCATGGTTAAAGAATTTATGGAGCCGGAGCTTCTGATAACTTACTTAAATAAGGAATTAAAGGAAGGGGACTGTGTGCTGTTTAAGGGTTCCAACAGCATGAATCTTGGTCCTGTAGCGGAGAAATTTTACCGGCCTTGACAGCCTTCTGGAGCTCATGCAGCATAAGGCGGGGTATACCTTTATGCCCAAAAGGCGTGGGCAGAAAAGAGGAAACACCCTACGGGTATACCTTTATGCCCAAAAGGCGTGGGCAGAAAAGAGGAAAACAATGACGGAACGATATGCCCGGATTATTATTGATATTTCCCATGAAAAAGTTGACAGAACCTTTGACTACCGGATTCCGGCCGGGCTTTTTGATGAAGTGGCTGTGGGGTCCCTGGTTTTGATTCCTTTTGGAAAAGGAAATTCCATGCGGAAAGGGTATGTGGTCGGCATTGCCGCCCATGCGGATTATGATCCGGATAAAATTAAGGATATAGCAGGGATCGTAACGGATGGTGTTTCAGCGGAATCCCTGCTTATTTCCCTGGCATGGTGGCTGAAAGAACGGTATGGTTCCACCATGAACCAGGCATTAAAAACAGTGCTTCCGGTAAAGCAAAAGGTAAAGCCGAAGGAAAAAAAAGTACTTAAAAGCCTTTTAGATCCTTCCCAGCTTACCAATGCTTTAGAGGAAGCGGAAAAAAAGAAATATAAGGCCAGGGTACGCCTCTTCCAGGCGCTTATGGAAAATCCTGTCATTCCATACGAAATCGCGGTCAACCAGATGAACCTTTCTGCGGCCACTTTAAAGCCGGTTATAGAAAAAGGATACGTAAGTCTTGATCGCGAAGAGGTTTACAGGAATCCTGTTAAAACAGAGGCAAAAGAAAGAAATAAAGTGGTTTTAAATAGGGAACAGCAGGCCATCGTAGACAGCTTTTGCCTGGATTATTCCCAATCGATAAGGAATACCTATTTGATCCACGGCATTACGGGAAGCGGAAAAACGGAAGTTTACATGGAATTGATCCAAAGAGTCATAGAAGATGGAAAGCAGGTGATCGTGCTCATTCCTGAGATTGCTCTGACCTATCAAACAGTACTGCGGTTCTATGGAAGATTTGGGAACCGGGTATCCATCATCAATTCAAGATTGTCGGCAGGAGAACGGTATGATCAGTTTGAACGGGCAAGAAACGGAGATATTGATATTATGATCGGTCCACGTTCAGCCCTGTTTACTCCCTTTTCCCGTCTTGGACTGATTCTCATAGACGAAGAGCATGAGGGGGCTTACAAAAGTGAGGTATCCCCAAGATACCATGCCAGAGAGATGGCTGAGAAAAGGGCATCCATGCAGGGAGCATCTTTGGTTTTGGGCTCAGCGACCCCATCCCTGGAAGCTTATACAAAAGCCCTTCTGGGAGAATACCGGCTTTTTCGCCTGACGGAACGGGCCAAAAAGAACAGCCGTCTGGCGGCGGTATCTGTGGTGGATTTAAGGCAGGAGTTAAAAGAAGGCAATAAATCCATTTTCAGCAGGAACTTACAGGCCCTGATCCAGGACCGGCTGGAGAAGCGGGAACAGATTATGCTGTTTATCAATAGGCGCGGCTATGCAAATTTTG
>Ga0213825_1001444_pt1 | contig 16171 bp, 17 predicted proteins | sample MC6MC0900MG_FD_179896 | JGI IMG/M metagenome (GOLD analysis project Ga0213825, IMG submission 179896) | Enriched soil aggregate microbial communities from Iowa State University, Ames, United States - MC6-MC0900-MG | ecosystem: Environmental > Terrestrial > Soil > Unclassified | place: USA: Iowa... | reverse complement strand
CTAGCCCAGTAGGTGGGATAAAGTATAAAGCTTCGCTATGCTTTCGATACAAAAAACATTTGCTGAAAGAAGTAAAATGTGTTCTTTGGTTAATATGAGGAAATACCTAAAAGAAATATTGCACTTACATAGCGAAAGGCTTGTAAATGTACAATGTATGTTTCTTGTAACATCATTTGCTAGCTTCTAAATTTTCGGCTTTAGGTGAATGCGTTGTAAATTAATAAAATAGTAAGGTAATTAACAGGGGATTTTAAGGTTAAAGTGCTAGACTACTAACAATACTTAATCAATGTCATAGGGAAAAGGGGAAACATTATGAATTTTTTCGATTTACTTGTAATCAGCATAAACTCCATTCTCCTGGGGAGGTTCCTGTTTTTTAGTAAATCTAGGAATAGATTGAATATTTTCTTATTAATTTGTGCTGGGATGATAACAGGACTTCACATGCTTATTGAGGGCTATAGATGGCAAATGCTACCTGCATATTTACTGCTCTTACTGCCATGCATTCAATTTCTCTTTTTTTGGAAAAAAAACATCTCCACATCTTGGCTAACACGAATAGTAAAGGGGTTCTTCTATATCCTTTGGTTATATGTAGTATTTGAATTACCTACCATTGCCCCAATGTTTTCATTTCCAGAGCCGACAGGACCATATAAAATTGGAACAACCAGCCTCCATCTTGTTGATGAAAAAAGACTTGAAGAATACACAAAGAAACCGGATGATCATAGGGAATTAATGATTCAAATTTGGTATCCTGCAGAAGTTAACAAGAATGAGTTAACATCTCCTTATACTACTCATTCGAAAGAGCTAGCGGCTGGTCTACAAACAGCTTTACCTTTACCACAGTTTGCTCTACAGCATTTGAATAAAATTCAAACACATTCCTATCAAGATGCGCAATTAGTCAAGAATGAATCTGGTTGGCCAGTATTACTGTTTTCACATGGGATGAATTTATATCGATATCAAAATACCTTTCAAGTAGAAGAATTAGTGAGCCATGGCTATGTCGTTGTCGGGATAGATCATACATATGATGCTGCAGCTACTGTATTTCCTGATGGACGCACAGTTCTAAATTCACCTCAATTAGATGACGGTATCCCTGCTCTCGATAAACATATAGCAGTATGGACAGATGATGTAACCTTCGTACTAGACCAGCTTGAAAAGTTTAACCAAACAAAGAACGAAGAATTATATCATTCTATGGATATGAAGAAAATCGGCATGTTTGGTCACTCTTATGGTGGAGCTACTGCTATGCAAATGTTGCTGCGTGATGATCGAGTAAAAGCTAGTATTAATATGGATGGAGGTTTATTTGGAGACGATGCACCAAAACAAGGGGTAGGCAAACCTTTTTTAATGATGAATGCCGATGAAATGGAGAAATATATGACGGAGGCAAAGAATTCAGAGAAAAATGATCTAGCAACAACCCTCTTTAAAGAGTTTGATAGACGTCAAACGCTTGCTTTAAAGGGTGGAGGCTATTCATTGACCATTCCAAACACAAACCATGCCAGCTTTACGGATACGTCTTTATTCTCAAAACTTTTACAATCAAAAGGAGAAGATCCACAATATGTTCATCAAATCATTAATGAGGTTAGTCTTGAATTCTTCAATCAATACGTGAAAGATGATGCTGCAGCTTCGATGAAAAAAATAGCTGATCGTTATCCAAAAATTCAATTGACTAAAAATAAATAATCAAGAATCAAACAATCGGATTTCTAAATGTAAAGTGGTTCAGAAATTCTTGTTCAAAATGAAGGATAAGGATTTGATAGACTTTGTAAGACAATAAAATAAAACCCGAACTATTCCGTGAAACTCTAATTTAGTGTTTCGTATAGTTCGGGTTTTCTGTTTATTTTGCATTATTTATTAAAAACATGCAACAATAGACAGTTATGCTCCAGCATAATTGAACTAATATTTTGGAGATATAAATTATACTGTTTTTTTATCAATCTACCAACGGCTTTCCACATTCATATCTATAGCTATGAATGATTAAGCTCTAGTCGGATACAGCTTGGCTTTCTAATAGGAGAAAGTGTCACAAAGTATGTCATCCAATCGTTATATAGAGTGAGAGGAGGGATTACATGAAAGCTAGAAATAAGGATTATGAAAAAATGGTAGAACTATATGAGTTGTATGAACAAAAAATTTATTATGTAGCTTATTCCGTTTTAAATAATATTCAGCAAGCTGAAGATATAGTTCAAGAGACGTTTATTACTCTCTATCAGAATCTAGAGAAAATCTACAGCTTAAACACTGAAGAGCTCAAACGTTACATATTGAGAATTGCGAAAAACAAATCAATTGATGGCTATCGGAAAAATAAACGACATGAAATGTTTTTAGATGAATATCAAAGAGAGTCGCCAGAAGTAGCAGATGAAAATATTGAAGAGTGGGAGCAGCGTTCAATATGTGAGGTACAAATTGATACATTGCTTACAGAGTTAAATGACTCTTACAAACAGATTTTTAAGTACAAAGTCTTCTATAACTTAACGTATCAGGAAATTTCAAAAATAATGGGGATCACTGAAGTCAATGCCCGCAAGCAATTTGAACGAGCTCGAAAACGAGTCCAGAATATTATAGGAGGTATAGAAAATGACGAATTCAAAGAACTCCAAAAATATGTATGACATTGCTGAGAAAATCGCTTTAGACGATTTTGATCATCAAAATGAACAACATAAATTTTCAGATACCTACATGCACAAAAAGAAATTGTTTATGGAGGAAATTAAGTTGAAAAATAAACAGTCACTGCAAAAACGTAAAAAGAATCGCATTTTAATCGCCGCTGCCTGCTTAATGTTTGGTATACCAACAACTGCTTTTGGTGCAGTAAAAGTCTACGATATGATTGTTCAAAAACAAAATTATGAAGTAAATGTCTCAGTGTCAGATAATACCTCAAAAAAGAAGGACAGTTGGTATAAACTAAAAGTAAATTATTTACCGGAAAATATGGTAGAAAACAAAAATGCTCCTATGAAATATTCATTTAAAGATAACTACGAAATGGGCGGGTTTTCATTCTATCTTTGGAGAGTTGGTAAAAATACCAATTTCCACACTCTGTACTCACAAAGCTATGAAGAAAAAGAGATAAATGGTAAGAAAGCAGTGATTGTCAAAAAAGATACCGGAAACAAAAGTTTAGTATTTGATAGAAAGGTTTATCTTTTATTTGAAGAAGAGGGGATTATGGTAGACGTTGAAATTGGCAATGATGTAAGTGAAGAACTTATAATGAAGGTCATGGAGAACATTTCACTTGAGCCCACATCAAAAGAAATGGCATCATTTATAGCAGATTTCGATAATCCTCTTTATAGTGAAGAGGATGAACCAATCGAATTTAGCGTTATTCCTTTGAAAAAAGACAGCACACAACTATTTAGTGTAGGAGAAAAGGTTCCAGTAACCATAGATCAAATAAGTAGATTAGACAATCTTGAATTTGTTATCGAAAAAGTTGAAATCTTTGATTCAATCACAGATTTTAAACAAAATAACTTTAATGGAGTTGGCCTAAGAAGCTTAAGTAGGTATAAAGCTTTAGATCAGAAAAAGATATTGTTACCGTATAGACGGGATATATATAAAGTAGGTAATGGTAAAGATTCAATTTATGAATTAGTAGAGTCAAAATTAGTGGCTCCTAAATTTGTCTACCTAACTACAACAGTGAAAAACATTGGTAAAGAGGCAACAGAAGAAATCTATATGCGTCCAACTATACAAGTGCTTAAAAATAAAAATAATACATGGCACTATGCTGGAGAAGATGGAATTGACGAAAAAAGTATTATGACGGGTGAGGTTGATTATTTAGCACCTCATGGAAAGGGAAAAGCTTTTTACAATATAGGAAATATCCAACCCGGACAAACGATTAACATGAACTTAGGTTATTTTGTAGACGAGGATAAGCTAGATTCTATCTTCCTTAAAGTTTTCGGCGATTACAGTAGTTTTAATGGATCTGAAAACATGAATGCAAAAGATCGTTGGTGGATTGATATTCGTAAATAGGAAAAATGATAGAAATAAGCAGTCTATTATGTGCAGTTTTTCTGAAGGAAATTTTTAAAATATAATCTAAAAAGTAAGAGGAATTCATTTTGAACAAATGTTCAAATGGATTCTTTTTTAATTTAAGAAGTTTCTTATATCAATGGTATAAAAGTTTTGTTTCGTTCCATATTAATTATGTTGCTCTTCTGATATATGAGAGAAGAATTAGTAAAAGTAATACACTTGTCTAATATTTCTTCTACTATTTGATGGGTGATGAGATTTATATCTAAAAAATTCATCTAATAAAGTGAAATTATTGGAAAGTGTAAATTAGCAGCTATTATTAAAAGCGCGAGTGGAATTACATGTTGAAGCAACGAAAGATGTTCGTAAAGTAACAGAATGTGTTGATGCTATTATTTTCAGTGTTTCCACTCGGTTACAGAGAAAAAATTTACTATAGATAGGGGAGCAAAAGATGGATATCTTCCTAGCGATTTTACCAGCTCTTTTTTGGGGAAGTATTGTGCTCTTTAATGTCAAGCTTGGTGGTGGTCCCTATAGTCAAGTGCTTGGAACAACAATTGGAGCACTTCTCTTCTCTATAGGCGTTTATTTTGTTGTTAAACCTGTGTTGACACCTGTAGTTTTGGGTGTCGGAATTGTATCAGGCCTTTTTTGGGCATTAGGGCAAGCAAATCAATTAAAAAGCATCGATTTAATGGGCGTTTCTAAAACAATGCCCATTTCAACAGGTCTACAATTGGTCGCAACAACATTATTTGGAGTCATTGTCTTTCATGAATGGTCGACTACAATATCCGTAATCTTAGGTATCCTTGCATTGATCAGTATTTTGATTGGTATCGTTCTCACATCGCTGCCAAATCCAGCGGAAAAAAAAGAAGAGCAAGGAAAAAATTTAAGAAAAGGAATTTTAATTTTACTCGTTTCTACTTTTGGTTATTTAGTCTATGTGGTGGTTATCCGCTTATTTGATGTAAATGGATGGTCCGCTCTATTACCGCAAGCAATCGGAATGGTCATAGGTGGTATTTTATTAACATTTAAACACAAACCATTCAATAAATATGCGATTCGTAATATTATTCCAGGTTTAGTTTGGGCTGCAGGGAATATGTTTTTATTTATCTCTCAGCCACGTGTAGGAGTTGCCACAAGTTTTTCCCTTTCCCAAATGGGGATCGTGATTTCAACTTTAGGCGGAATTTTTATTATAGGTGAGAAAAAAACCAAACGACAACTTATAGCAATTTTCATTGGGATTATCTTTATAGTCGCTGCTGGAATTATGCTAGGGATGGCGAAAGCATAAGGAGGAAGATTTTATATGTATCCAGATTTAGAAGGAAAAGTTATTGTTATTACAGGTGCTTCAACAGGATTAGGAAAAGCAATGGCATTACGCTTTGGCGAGGAAAAAGCAAAGGTTATCGTTAATTTTCGTTCAAATGAGAAAGAGGCAAATGCGGTTGTTGAAGAAGTGAAAAAAGCAGGTGGGGAAGCCATTGCCGTAGAAGGAGATGTGTCAGTTGAAGGGGATGTCATCAACCTCGTCCAGACTGCTGTAAATAAGTTTGGAACCCTCGATGTGATGATTAATAATGCTGGTATAGAAAATCCTGTACCCTCACATGAAATGCCGCTCGATGATTGGAATAAAGTAATTAATACGAATTTAACAGGGGCATTTTTAGGAAGTAGAGAAGCGATTAAATACTTCGTGGAGAATAATATTAAAGGTTCTGTTATCAATATGTCCAGTGTTCATGAGCAAATTCCTTGGCCTTTGTTCGTGCATTATGCGGCTAGTAAAGGGGGCATAAAATTAATGACTGAAACTTTAGCGTTAGAATATGCTCCAAAAGGAATTCGTGTCAATAACATCGGACCTGGAGCGATCAACACGCCTATAAATGCTGAAAAATTTGCAGATCCAGCAAAACGGGCAGATGTAGAAAGCATGGTTCCGATGGGGTATATCGGAAAACCAGAAGAAATTGCTGCAGTAGCAGTATGGCTTGCTTCATCACAAGCTAGTTATGTAACAGGGATTACCCTATTTGCTGATGGTGGAATGACATTATACCCTTCTTTCCAAGCAGGTCGTGGGTAAGTAAATATCTACAACGACAAGATAATTAGTTTCCTTATCAGAGCAGTATATCATTAATAACACAAATAAAAATTGGCATTGGAATTTAACCTCTCCAATGCCTTTTTTTAATCTATAAGAAAAAACCGCCCATTACGAACGAAGAATTAGTAGATGGGGAATTGGCCTTTCAGTAAACAAGTTGCAAAGACTTTAATGCGTATGGCTCATAGTGGCGTACAGTTGATGAACTGGTTTAGTATTGCTAGTGAATTACAACGTGATTAGCGAAACGACATTGCAGGCTTCGGCGCATTATTTGCAAGCCAACTTCCTGGCTATCAAAACGTTACGGCAAGCTATGAAGGTGCTCAAAAAGATTTTAATAAGCAGTAAAAATAACATAAAGGAATTAAAAAAACGCGGATTTCATTTTAACTCCGCGTCTTAGTAAGGTTAATCTGCTGGTCTTGGGCCTCTAGCGCCCTGTGTATTTTCAGAAGTTAAAATGGGCCGAACGGTAATGTCTCCTATGACACGGATTTGACAAGATAGTCGTAAGCAGTCCTCAAATAAATTCTCATCAATATTTTTAATAGCAAAGGCGGTTTTTTCTATTTTCGAAATATCCTTATATTCCCCAGCTAAAACCTCTACTCTACAAGTAGTACATTTTGCTTTTCCACCACATAGATGAAATATTTCTATACCATTATCTTCAAGTGCTAAAACTAATTTTTTTCCTTCCTCTACTTCAAATGTTTTTCCTCCAAATACGTTGATAAGTGGCATCTAATAATACTCCCTTCATAAATTTCCTAATGGATGGGGGTAACGAAGTAAGTGTTATTATCAGTTTGTATTGTTCCGGCTATTCTCATACAAAAAAATCATTTATTGTCTAAAAGCTTAAAGATTTTACCTAGCGAGGATATCTGTTATCCGAAGGATGGATAGCCAAATGGCGGATAACCATAAGATGGGTAGCCATAGGAAGGGTACCCAAATGGGGGATAGCCATCAAAACCAAACCATGGGAAAAACATTCTTTCTATTGGATTGCTAGGGGCATGGAGCTAGGACTTGGTTTTCCGCAATCAGCCTACTTAGTAAGGGGATCACGCACCCGTTTATTGGCATTCGCTTTTAATTCCGTTTCATCTGCCACCCATGTTTCATTCGCAATAAATCCTTCATGGTGAATGAAAAGAAGACAATGTTAAAAAAACTTCTCCCAAAACGCCACACCCTGTAGACGTTGCGAAAGAAACTTAGAAATTGTTGAGTGATCTGGAATTTTTTCTGTAGGAGAAATGCCTAAAAACCAGCGATACATTGCGTGTTGCTTCACTTGCTTACATGTAAAGCGAACTGAACGAAAGCCTTTTAAATACTGAATCAATAAGATTTTCATCAACATGATCGGATCTTTTGTTGGGCGGCCAATGCTGTATGGATAGAAAACTTCCAACTGTTTCGATACAAAATTTCACTAAATGATGCGAAGGGGCGTACATCATCTCATAGAACTTTCAATTCTCTTCAATCTCTCTTCTGGAGTATGTAACGTACATAAAAAATCCACTCACTTCACTTATTTCATTAATGAGAGGATTTTATCGGAATGTTCACATTTTGTCTATAGACGATTTTGTTTTTCAACACAATGAGCGCTATGCTACACATTACATGTAGCATGGCTCTTTTCATTTTAATAAGTCTTTTTTATTGTGAAGAAACAAGTAGAAACTTGACAGGTTTTTTTTGGTAGTTGTACCAGTAATGCGTTTTTCGGGCATCGAACATTTTGGATTCGTTTTCTTGTAAAACAAATTTTTGTTCATCAATAATAACGGTCAGTTCACCTTCTACAACATAGATAAATTCATGACCGTCATGGGAAAGAGCGTTCCCTTCATTTTCTCCAGCCTTTAATGTCACAAGCATGGGGAGATAGGAAGCATCTATATGCCCATCTGATAAGTCTAAATAATGGAATTGGGAACGTATTTCATTTAAATCTTCATTGTTAGTAGGGAAAAAAATACTTGGATTTACACCTAAAGCATCTGAAATTTTCTTCAAGGATTCTAATGTAACATTAGATTTTCCTCTTTCCACCTGCGATAAGAAGCTAATAGAAACTCCTGTTTGAGAGGCAAGCATTTTTAATGTATATTGTCTTTCTTTGCGTATTCTTTTCAATGTCTCCCCTAGAAAATCTGATGTCATCATATCAAACCCCTTTATTGATTATACTTTATTCTATACACGTTTTAATAGAAAGTCATAATAAAAAAATAACCCCCATTATTGACAGAGAATTCGGGTAATTGTAAAGTAATAACAAGAAGAAATTGAAGTACCACTTCAATTTTGAACAAAGGGGGAAAATAGATGGATGGAAAACAAATGAGAAAGATTTGGGTTGCTAGTTTGGTAGGGAGTTCCATTGAATGGTTTGATTACTTTTTGTATGGCACAGTTGCCGCACTCGTTTTTAACCAAGTGTTTTTTGTCAATGATGATCCGACAGTAGGTTTGTTACTTGCTTACGCATCCTTTGCTTTATCATTCTTTATTAGACCGTTTGGTGGAGTCATTTTCAGCCATATTGGAGATAAGATTGGCCGTAAAAAAACACTCGTATTAACGCTGAGTTTGATGGGGATTGCTACCTTTGGAATGGGATTACTTCCTACATATCAAGCTATTGGCATCTGGGCTCCCATATTGTTGATTACTTTACGATTAGTACAAGGTTTAGGTATTGGTGGAGAATGGGGAGGAGCTCTTTTACTTGCTGTCGAATATGCACCAAAGGAAAAGAGAGGATTATATGGGGCTATACCGCAAATGGGTGTAACGATTGGTATGGTGTTAGGAACTGTTGCATTGTCTATAATGACATTACTTCCTGAAGGGGCCTTTATGTCATGGGGATGGCGTATACCATTTTTAATAAGTGCATTTTTAGTTTTATTTGGTTTATGGATTCGTAAAGGGATTGATGAGACGCCCTCATTTAAAAAGGTGCAAGAATCAGGAGAAATTCCTAAACTACCTATTTTAGAAACTTTAAAAAACTATTGGCGTGAAGTATTAATTGCCATTGGAGCTAAGGTTGTTGAAACAGCACCTTTCTATATTTTTGGAACATTTGTTGTATCCTATGCAACATCAAATTTAGGTTTTTCAAGAACTGTCACTCTAAATGCCGTCATGATTGCCACAATTATTACGACCATTTTAATTCCTATAATGGGGAGCTTGTCTGATAAATATGGTCGCAAAAAGTTATATATTATAGGAACTGTTGGTATGATACTATTTGCATTTCCTTATTTCTGGATGTTACAGCAACAATCCGCGATATTACTTGTAGTAGCTACAATCATCGGTTTAGGCATTATTTGGTCGCCAATTACGGCCGTACTAGGGACAATGTTTTCAGAAATTTTTGATGCAAAAATTCGTTACACAGGGATTACACTTGGTTACCAAATTGGTGCAGCTGTAGCAGGAGGAACGGCTCCTTTAGTAGCAACCGCTTTATTAGTTCAATTTGATAATTCCTATGTACCGATTGCGTTATATATTATTTTTACAGCAATCGTTTCATTAATCGCCATTTGGGCTGTTAAAGATCGTAGTCAAGAGAATTTAGACAGTGAAATTCATAAAGACTCGAAATTAAGTGAAACGAAAAAAATCCCAATTGGGACTATGAAGTCTTGATGACAGATGATTTAATGGAGGATATTGATGATGTTAATAATAAACGAAGAACAGATTATGAAAAGCTACAATATGAAAAATGCGATAGAGGATGTTAGGATAGTATTAAAAGCAAAAGAAGAAAATAAGATAGCCGATGTGCATCGTACTGTCATAGATTTTCCAGACCATGATGCATCTGCACTCTATATGCCAAGTGCAGATTTAGTGAGTGAAGTTGCTGCTGTAAAAGTGGTGACCATTTTCCCTAAAAATTCTCCAAAAGGAATGCAAACAACGCAAGGAGTACTATTACTTACAGATGCAGAGAATGGTTCACATGTGGCAATGATGAATGCCTCTTATCTAACTCGACTTAGAACTGGGGCTTTAAGTGGGATTGCTACCGATTATTTATCAAAAAAAGATGCGACAATACTAACAGTAATTGGTACAGGTGGGATGGCTTTTGAGCAAGTACTAGGCGTACTAGCTGTAAGATGTATCACAAAAATTCTACTCGTTAATAAAACAACCTCTAAAGCACACCGTTTTGGTGATAAATTAAAAGAATATGGGGTGAGAATCCCTTTTGAAGTCATAGATGAAGTGTCTGAGGCAGTCAAGCAAGCAGATATTATTTGCTGTGCTACAAGATCAACTAGTGCCGTTTTAGATGGAGAATATTTAAAGCCAGGAACTCATATTAATGGTATAGGTTCTTATTTACCAACTATGCGAGAAATTGATGAAACTACTATTTTGAAGGCAAATAAAATCGTAGTAGATGATAATAATGGCGTAAAAAATGAAGCTGGTGAATTTATTCATGCAGCCAAAAAAGGGATCTGGTCATTCGACAAGATATATTGTGAACTTGGTAAACTAGTCACAAAGACTAAGAATGGTAGAGAGGACGAACAGGAGATCACCATTTTTAAATCGGTAGGTGCAGCTTACTATGATTTAGCAGTCGCAAAAGGAGTATATCAAAAGGCAAAGGAACTAGGAATTGGTATAGAAATTGATGTATAATACTAATGACAAAACGATCATTAGCAGAAGGAATACAGGCCTGTTTTATCTACAAAGGAGACAGGATCAAATAGGAGGAATTAAAATGGTTGCCAAAACACTGCTATTACGACAATGGACAAGCTGCTTAGATGAAGAAGACTGGTTCCCACCACTTGAAAAAGTGCTAGAGGATATTACTTTAGAACAGGCCATTTGGAAGCCATCTGAGGGGGCAACGAATTCCATTTGGGAAATAGTTTGTCATCTACTTTTCTATAAAAAGAGATTTCTCATGAGAATTCTTGGTGATATAGCAAATGAACCACAGGCAGAAAATAATGATGCTACGTTTCAATTACCGACTGTGACATGGCAAAATTGGGAGGTAACCAAACAGGAATATTTGTATGTCCATCGGGAACTAGAAAAAATACTGGCAAAACCAGAATATGAAGAATTGTACAAAGAACTCCCTGAGGAACAATCATTAGTGATTGAACTGAAGAGCTTAGTAATGCACGACGCCTATCATATTGGGCAAATTGTATTCCTAAGTAAAATGCAAGGAGCTTGGCCAAAGAAGCGTAGCTTTTAAAGAATCTTATATAAAAAGACGATAGATGGAGGGCTATTTATAGCATTCGTTGCAATCTATACTGTTGGAACCCTATGACCACCCTAGCTCTCGTGAATTTTATCAAGTTGGCAATGGAGTATATCAACAGTCAACTAAATCAGGCTTGATAGAGATATATTCACCAGAAGGTGTCACTTTCCCTGAAGAACCGTGAAGGGAAAAGGTTCTCGACACTTACGCTAACCGTATGGAGAAATCTTCAATCCTTATATCATTTCACCTATTCAGGACAGCATAAACAAGCGTTACGAGACAAAAGTAAATAGATCGGGCCCTATCCAGAGAAACACCTCGTATAAGAGTTACACTAAAAAAGCCCACTTAAAAACAAGTTAACCTTCATTAGGTTAACTTGTTCAGATGTACATAGTCACAAGTATTAATCATTCTTTTTTAGAAAAGTATTAGGCATAACCGACAAGAACTACTGTACCGACGATCACAGAGAGTATCTTCAGCGTACACTTCGGTTTCAACCAATTGCTTTTAATGGGACGTGTTGCGGGGTCGGTTTAAGGAAATCTACATTCAGGTTAGCCGTTACAAATCGAGGTGGCTCTGCTCCATCACCAATTTCATGTCCATTTTTATGATGCAACGCAAGCGCAGCAGATCCAGATCCATGGCAATCGTTTAAAGATGCGAGTAAACCACCATATAAAAATCTAGGAATACCCATATATTTGGAATCAGTAAAGATGGTAACCGTTTTATCTCCTTGCCAACCAGTTCGAAGGTGATGCCCATCCTTATTCAGTCGACCACACCCACCAAGCGAAACGTCTGTATAAATATCTTGTATTACTTTTTCTACTTTGAATTCTTCCATTTTACTTCATCCTCAACATCGGCTTCATCATAAGTTTCTAAGGAGCGTTCATCATAAAAGTAGTTTAAAACCATAATATTTCAACTATTCAATTATTTAAAAAGATGAGGTTTAGATTATTGGCACATAACTTCAATAATAAAAATGGTATTTTTAAGAGAATTAGATTTATGTGTTTTTGAAATAAATACAATCATAAGCCATATTATATTGTGAAATTTCGCTATATTTGAAATAATTGTTATTACTTAGGGGAAAGGGAGGTAGATAACTTGAGTTTTCAAATTATAACATTACCAGCCTATCGGGCAGTAGGATTAAAATGGGAGGGAACGTTCTCTGAAATCGTACCTCATTTAAAAAATGTCATTCAACAAGCTCAAGACCGTGCCGATGAGTTAGAGAATAGAGTGAATCCTACTATCCAATTAGGTTTGTCCTATCATGTAATGGACAATGGATTCGCATATTACGCAGTGTATGAAGTGAGTGAGGAGCAGGAAATTCCTGAGGGAATGATCGAAATATCGGTTCCTGAATGGACGTATGTGAAGACGACTCATCACAAAGGAGAAGATATTCAAAAAACCTATACGGACTTACATCAATGGTTATTTGAGAGCGACTATACCATATTTAGAGAAGTTGGTGTAGAATACTATGATCCTTATATGCCGATTAAACATGAACATTATCCAGTTGATCAAGATCCGAACGATCCACATTTTGATATTTATATACCGATTGTAAAAAAATAATGTTTTTTATTATACAATCAGGCTCATAAAAGGTTTAAAAGTATCCGTTTTGAATTATCTTTTATCAGAACGGATTCCTTTTATTGCGCCATAAATAAAAGATAGCGTATGATTCCCAGTTTTTCCACGGACATGATAATTCTAATATTTCATCTTTTGTAGGTTTACGGTCCATATTTCGTAATATTTTTATTGAATTAATTAGACCCATATCATTGATTGGAAAAGCTGTCTAAACCTAAGGCAGCGCATTAGAACATAATTGGCTGTCCAAGGACCAATTCCTCGTATTTTTAGTAAGTATTTTTCAGCATCCTTAAAGTTCATATTATTGTTCCTTCGATAATTCTCCTTTTGCCATTAATTTAGCAATGCCACTGATCATTTGTTCGTACGAAGGGAAAACTCAATACTTTTTACAATTCCATTCGACTGAATCCCCATATTTTTCTACGAATTGCCTCTTGAAGGAGTACGCGAAGGTTAAGTTAATTTGTTGCCCTAAAACTCCCCAGCACAAAGCTTCAAATAAATCGAATGCCGATAACTCGCAATCCATAAAATTTTGAGCTGGCATTTTCAGTATGGAGTCTGTTTTTGCCATTTCAAAAAATGGCGTTAAATCGTTATTTAGATCAAACCACTTATGAATATAGTTCACAATCTCTTCTCGTTTCCACTTTTTGAACATTCATTTGTTTATTATTCATTACATTTATCTGTACTAATGACCGAATTTCCCCAATAGCTATAACTTTTGTTATGACATCATTCTCTATAACATACATGCATTCATTTTTTTCCTTGTTAGATAGCCTAGGTTTGCAACTATATCAAAATCTTCGGGTAATGTAATAACTATCACATCATTGACTTCATACCATGTCATTTTTCATTCTCCTCATCTTATTAAGAGTAATTTTACTTTATTACATCATAATCTTTTGTTATTTTGTTATCTTGCTATTACATTCTTAACACCTTATTTTTTTAGAATGATGGGGTTATAGTGTTATTTATCAAGAATAATAAATAGGAGTGAATAAAAGATGCAAGATATTAAAACACGTATCGCAAACTTAAATTGGGATTCAATTCAAAATGATTTAGATGAGCAAGGATTTGCAAAGCTTCCAGTGATTTTAACAAAGGAGGAATGTGAATACTTCATAGAATTTTATTGTGAGGAAGAGTCATACCGAACAACTATCAATATGATGAGATACCGCTTCGGGAATGGGGAATACAAATATTTTTCCTATCCATTACCTGAAATCATTCAAAGTTTAAGAGAGTCTTTTTATTTAGAATTGTTCAAAACAGCCAATCGATGGTTGGGCTATTTAAAGAAAACAGAACAGTTTCCAGATCATCTTCAAGATTTTTTGAACACCTGTGAAAAATATGAACAAACTAGACCAACACCCTTACTATTAAAGTATGAAACAGGAGGGTTTAATTGTTTACATCAAGATCTATATGGCGACCTGTTTTTCCCGTTTCAAGTAGTATTTGTTTTAAATCAACGAGATAAAGACTTCTGCGGTGGAGAATCTCTATTAGTGGAACAAATTCCTCGTGCTCAGAGTAGGGGACATGTCATTACTTTAGAACAAGGTAGTGCACTAATCTTTCCTACTAACTATAGACCTGTTCTAGGTAAAAAAGGATATTACAAAAATACAGTTCGGCACGGAGTAAGCACGGTTACTTCTGGAGCACGATACGGTCTTGGAATTATTTTTCACGATTCTAAGTAAAATTGAAATTCAATATCTTGTTATTTAAATCCAGAGAGTATATTGAAAGGAGAGGTGAGATAAATAGTGGATAGTATCAATAACGGACATAAAGAGAGCCATGAGTATAGAAATTTGAATGATGGAGAAATGTTTACAGATGAAAAGTGGCAAGCAATTATCAGCGTACAATAATCAATTTTTTCTATGCGGTAAAGTCGACAGGGATATTCTGTAAACCATTCTGTAAATCATAGAGGTGTCACATGAAAAATAACAAATATTATAATTTTTACAAGCTCTGGCTAGGACAATCTATCAGTTTGTTAGGTACCCAGTTTACAGTAGTAGCTTTGCCTCTTTTTGCATTAGAGGTACTAGAAACAAGTGAGGCGAATGCTGCCATGCTTCGTGGAATTATATTTATTCCTTACCTAATTTTCGGATTAGTAGCCGGTGCTTTGATAGACATCCTTCATAGAAAAAAGGTTTTGCTAATTTGTAGTATATGTCAAGGTGTTTTATTTTTATCAGTATTCATACTGACTGTAACAAATATAATAACGTTCCCTTTACTGGTGATTCTCATGTTGTTAAACGGAATATTTACCACGTTTTACAACATAGCAATTCCTTCTTTCTTACCGGAAATTTTACCAGGGAAAGACAACTTGAAAAAGGGAAATGCTCAACTAGCCCTTTCAGAGTCTCTTTCAATTGTAATTGGTCCTATGCTAGCAGGGATCGTTATTACTCTAGTTGGATTAACAGGCTTATTCACTGTTGACGCAATAACGTATTTTGTTTGTTTTTTGTGTTTATTATTTATTTCAAGGTTTAAACCGCATACAGAAGGCTCTTTAAAAAACGTAAATATAAAATCGATACATAAAAACATATATGAAGGTTTGATATATTTTAAAAGCCACCCTGTATTAGAACCAATTGTAAGCTGTGGCGCTGTTTACGGTTTTTTCAAGTACATACTAAATAGCATTTTAGTAATATTCCTTTATAAGGTAATGGGTCTATCTGAACTTGAAATAGGTTTTGTTGTAGGTTCGGCAGCAGTGGGATTTTTAATAGGCAATACGATACTCGTTAAAAAAGGTCAACAATTTAATAATACAAAAATGCTTATTTATAGCGCTACTGTATCAGTTATCGGTCTGTCCCTTATACCAATAATGGGATACTTAGGAACCGTTTACGGTATTGTAGTTGCAAGTATCATACATGGTATGGGAGAAGGTGTATTTGGCCCTTACGCTGCAACCATTT
>Ga0213825_1001432_pt1 | contig 16245 bp, 18 predicted proteins | sample MC6MC0900MG_FD_179896 | JGI IMG/M metagenome (GOLD analysis project Ga0213825, IMG submission 179896) | Enriched soil aggregate microbial communities from Iowa State University, Ames, United States - MC6-MC0900-MG | ecosystem: Environmental > Terrestrial > Soil > Unclassified | place: USA: Iowa... | reverse complement strand
GGGCATTTTCGTCCGCTAACGACATAAGTTCTTGACTACTGCTTGACACATGGTCGGCGAGTTCGCTAACACGTTTAATAAGGTTTGAAATCGATATAATTAGGGTATTTGTAGAAGTAGCAATCGTAGAAAATTCGTCGCGATTGCGTACGTGAACGCGTCTAGTTAAATCTCCACCAGCTTGGGCAATATCCAAAATGGAGTGGTTAATAGCTCGCGTATTGTTTTTTAACGATTTAAATAACATAAAACCAAAAATGATAATGGCAATAAGTCCGATAAGCGAGACAATGATAAAAGAAGTATTGGATAAAGTGACTTGCTTGTTCAATTTATTAAGCTTGGCTTTATTAGACTTGTCCATGACTTCGTTTATGGCTTCAATATTTTGATCGATATGTAATTTCATTGTTTCGCCTGTGCCCTCAAGCATGAGCTTACGAGCCTGTTCTAGTCCAAGTTCATCACGCATCGTCATAACCTTTTTGGAGTATTCAAGATAATTTTTATAATATTGGCCGATCGCTTGAATACGGCCAAGCTCAACGTCTCGGTCTGCGAATTTTTCTTGCAGTGCAGCTATCTTCTTATTGATTGAATCAATTTTCATTTTATATGAAGTAGAATAGCTTCCATTGCCTGAAATTAAATAGGCTTGTTCCAAGTTCGTCAATCTAGCAATTTCATAAGCCAACTGATTAACTGTTAGTTGCTCTTGGACATTTTTCTCCGTAAAGTCTTTCATTTGCTGTTGTAGATTCGTTATATTGTTGTACGACAATATACCCATTGCGGCGGTAATAAAAATAAGTAGAGAAAATATAATAAGCACTTTGCCGCGAATTAAATGATAAAAACGTTGTCGTTTTTCGGTAGTAGGAGGGAGATTATGCCTACTAGCTTTAGAATCTGAAGCCTTCTTTTTTCTAAAAAAGCCTGATTCTAAGAGAGACGGGCGTTTTCTCGTTGTGTTACTTAACTGTTTCTTGTTTTTCATCGCCATCACCTTCCTAATTTTTGCATTTATGACTATCATTCTAGCGCAAAAAACTAAAAATTTCTATGTTAATTTCACAAAATTTTCATTTTTCAGATAAAAAAGCCGTATATTTTCTATGACAATAGTCTAACGAGGTGCAAAAGACTTTTTCCTGTTTTCATGTTTAGGAAAAAATACTTAACGAAAATTGTAGTCCAATTATGACGAAATGAATTTTTTTTGTTAAACTAGCTGAAAGTAAAAATGACAAGAGGAGGGCATTTTTCAACTATGAAAAAGAGCTTTTATTTATATGTATTAACATTCCGCGGAGGGGACTGGTCAGATCCAAAAGTACGTTTTGCTGAAGAAGTCTTTCATGAACATAACTTTCCTAAACAAAGCATGGATTTTGATGAGCTATCTACATATATCGAAACATATGCAACTGAAAATTTAACGATTGAAGTGTTTGATGCATTATGGGATTTATATAGTGAACAAGGTCGTTGATGAATCAGAATACTCTAATTATTCTTTCTTTTGTAGTTGCTAGACGTCTAGCATTGCGTAAATAAGTGAAACAAAGTATTATTTATAGTGATAACTGACAGAAAAGAGGGATTGCAGTATGAGTATTCATATTAATGCAAAAAAAGGCGAAATCGCTGACACTATTTTACTTCCGGGAGATCCACTACGTGCAAAATACATTGCCGAAACGTTTTTAGAAGATGTTACTTGCTATAACGAAGTTCGCAATATGTTTGGTTATACAGGTACGTATAAAGGCAAACGTATTTCTGTACAAGGTACTGGTATGGGTGTGCCTTCGATTTCCATCTATGCAACGGAATTAATGCAAGAATATGATGTGCAAAAATTAATTCGCGTAGGTACTTGTGGTGCAATTCAAAAAGATGTAAAAGTTCGCGATGTCATTTTAGCTCAAGGTGCAACAACAGATTCTCGCATGAATCAAATCATTTGGGGCAACAACATTGACTTTGCACCAATCGCAAACTTTGACTTATTATTAAAAGCTTATAACGCAGGGAAAGAAGCTGGATTAAGCCTTCAAGTTGGTAACATCTTCACAGCAGATTTGTTCTACTCTGATGAACACCAAAATGAAAAACTTGCTAAATACGGTGTTCTTGCAGTTGAAATGGAATCAGCTGCACTTTACACACTAGCAGCTAAATTTGGCCGCCAAGCACTTTCTGTTCTAACAGTAAGCGACCACATCATTACAGGTGAAGTAACGACATCTGAAGAGCGTCAAACAACTTTCAACGACATGATCGTTGTTGCTTTAGAAGCGGCTATTCAAGAGTAGTTGATATAGCAAGGTTTTAACGCCTTAATTTAATAGTGAAAAATGAGCAAGTGACCAGAGGCGACGAAAAAGAGACTATCTTTATTTCGTCAAATAGGTCACTTGCTTTTATTTTGTCCTGTTCTGTTAAATGACTGTAGGTATTGAGGGTTTGTTTTGTATCCGTATGTTCGAGTTAATCTTGAGGGATTGTGAGATTTACATTTTTACTAATTATAGATGAAGCGTAAGTTTGACGAACTATGAAAAATGTAAGAAGCGGTAAGTTAAATCTTTTCAAATGACTAATCAATAGCTTTAGAAAAAATACTTTTCAATACCATGTATTTTTCGTTTAAATTACGCTTACCTTGTTTTTTTCTTCTTTGAAATAATTTAAAAATGATGTAAAGCCTAAAATTATTTCATCACAACCTACAAGGCAAGGTATTTTCTGTTTTAAAGTAAAAAAATAAAAAACGTTTGGCTAGACTCCATAATTCAAGATAGTGAATCTAATGAACAATACTTATGTTAAAACAATACTCAGATAATAAAAAATAAATGGTTAGTAGTTAAAAATTTTGACTTAGTGACGAATCAAAATAATAGTAGTGCATGATATAATATTTAAAACAGGGGTTGATGAGTAATGGAGTATCAAGTTCTTCGTCGAATACCACTTAAAAACCTAATGGATTTAAAGATTGATTTTGCTTTTAAACAGATTTTTGGTAGTGAACGAAATAAATCGCTCACGATTGTATTTCTACCTGTACGCACTACTACAGCGTACAGGTAGAAATACAATAAAAGAAGTGACGTTTATTAACCACGAAGTTGGTGGGGAGCATAAAGAAGATAAACAATCTCGATTAGATATCGTTGTGAAAACACAAAACGAAGAATTTATTAATGTTGAAATACAATTGGCTAATAAAAACGACATGTTCAAACGTACCTTGTTTTATTGGTCAAGACTATACAATTCGCAGTTACAAAAGGGCAAAGGTTACCATACACTGAATCCAACCATTACAATTAATATTTGTGATTTTACATTGTTTAAAGAACGTGACCATTATCATAGTACGTATCATTTATATGAAGATACGACATTGCAGCGTGTACAAAGAGCAAATGAGGTTTTGGAAATTCACTTTATCGAAATGAACAAATTTTTAAAAACGTGGCTAATGGAAGAACTAAATCCGATAGAAGATAAACTAGCGAAATGGTTACTATTACTTGGAATGGTAGATGGTCGTAAACAAAAAGTATATGAAGATATCTATAAAGTATTGGAGGAATTAGCGATGAAAGACATTCACTTACGTGAAGCGTTTGAAGCGTGGGAAGAACTTAGTCAAGATCCAGAATCCATTATTGCGTATCAATCAAGAGTCAAATATATCATTGATGAAGCGGCCGCACTCGAAGATGCCAAATATCATGCGGAACAAGCAGGAATTGAAAAGGGCATCCAGAAAGGAATGTATGAAGGCATCCAAAAAGGGATGAAAGAAGGAATGGAGAAAGGTATTCAAAAAGGCATCGAAGAAGGAATACAACAAGGAATACAACAAGGAATGCAACATGGAATCCAAAAAGGGAAACAAGAAGGTATGAGAGAAATTGCCAAAAAGATGATTGCAAAAGGTAATCGTAATGAAGAGATAGTAGAGTTAACAAACTTAACTATTCAAGAAATTCAAGTGTTAAGACAAGAGATAAAATAAAAATAGATTAAGCTCTAACAGTATTTGAATCCAATTCTTCTGCTTCTGATATGGACGCTGCTAACTAGAGTTAAAAGAAAGAAGTGCTTTTAACTGCGGACTTAAGCGATGCATCTAATTGTCAAATCATTAACAACTTACCCTCATTTGAAAATCAAATTCTTAATTTAACGACTTAACATCAGAAAAGAAAAATAGTACTACCTGTCCAAGCTGTTAAAAAATATATTGAAGATTAGCAGTATGCATCGGAAAAAATGCGGATTTTGCTACTATTGCTCGTCAAAGCAGGCATAAATCTTTGCAAACAATTTCCGAACACTCTAAAAATCTTGATACTTCGAATTTAGATAATTACATTAAAGGCGATTGGCTGGACTAGTAAATCACCCTACCGTGTTAGGTATAGAGGGTGATTTACTTTTTTTTTGAAAAAGTAAATGACAACGCAAGAATCGTTACAATAAGTGTACCGAAACTAAACATGAGTGTTATAGACTCATAAACTGTCATTGGAATCATCTCCTTTACCTTCGTTTGAAACGAATTTTTGGAATAAAAGATGACCAATCACCCTTAATATCTCGACCTACTACATGTAGCAATTATACCAATATTTGCGTTTAATAGAATAAAAGCGAACACTAATTCTTTTGTATTTTTATAAGAAAATTAGTGTTTTTTAATTTGTTAAGATACTTTCTGCCATCTCTGGAAAATCAACAAATGGGTTCCGATTGCCTTGAAGTTCATGGATAGCTAGGTTGCGATGCTTTTCATAGATAGATACTGGAAAAGATTGATGCCATTTTAACAATAAAGAGACATTCTCTAGTTCTTTTTTTATTGTGTTTGGATAGCGAATTAGGAAATAGAGTGTTGCTCTAGCGACGATTCCTTTGCCGTATTCTGGTTCGAATTTACTTTCTTCAGCTTTGCCGCAGCCATCTTTGATTCCTAAAATTAATCCTTCAGGGAAATAATCGTTGAAATCGTAGTAAGGATAGTTGCTACGACTGCTATTGCATGTAGGTTCGCAGGCGAATAGATGATGCAAGTCTCCTCTCATCGGCTCTTTTTTAGCGAACCATGATTGAGGCACTACATGTTCACAGTTAAATAGATTTTCCGAAAAGATGCTAATTAACCCTTTTGCCTGCATTTCGTGGAGCCGAACGTCCTCCTCTATGACAGAAAGTGGATCCATCCTTTTTCCAGAATAAAGGCTTTTTAATGAACCGTTTTCCTGTAAATCAACCCAAGGGTACACATAACGGTGCGGGCTGTAGTTTAACTGATCTGTATGTGTTTTTTCAAGCAATGTGTGAAGGTTGTCCAAAAGATTAGCATCCGTGAATGAAATGCTGTGATAGTATTGATTTCTGATTTCCTTATCTTTCTTTTCGTCATAATAGGGTCGATTTTCCTTATAGTTTAAAAAGTCTGACTTGGCCGTTTCCCATTCACAGTATAGCAAATTTAGTTTTTCCATTATATTTCCAACGCCTGTGCAAATAATTTTTGGTTGAACACATCCGCTAAGTATTCCTCTGTTGTTAAGTACAGCATTCCGTTGCCTTCGAGTTTTGGGGAGTTTCCTAAAGGAATCGTTCTCTTTATTAATTGTGCATACAGCTCAGCCTCTGTCAGATTTCGCTCAAAGTTTCTGTTGGCATTCTCTTTTATGAGTGCAAGTGCACCAGATATATGCGGAGTTGCCATCGAAGTTCCGCTTAGTTTTGCATAAGTTCCATTTAAATACGTGGAAAGGATTTCTTCACCAGGGGCTACTAAATCGACTTCATTATTCGAATTTGAAAAATTAGAAGATCTGCGTTGGAGGTTAATGGATCCGACGCTGATGACTTCATTGTAGCATCCAGGATAGGCCAATTCATTTGAAGAGCTCTGTCCATCGCCCTCATTTCCAGCAGCACAAACTACTAGAATTTGATTAGTAATTGCGTTTTGAATAGCTTGGTGTAACTCAGGAACATCGACAGAACCTCCGAGGCTCATGGAGATGATATCCACCTTTTGTTCAACTGCATAGTTAATACCATTTATGATCCAGTCGTATTGCCCTGAACCATATTTATCAAGCACTTTTAAAATTAATAAACTTGCTTCAGGTGCAACACCAACTACTCCTGTGCCGTTATTGTTTGCAGCAATTGTGCCAGCCACATGGGTTCCATGACCACTATAATCGATGTAGCTATCAGGTTGTCCATCATCATCACGAGTGAAATTCCGTCCGCCGATAATACGCCCACTCAAATCAGGATGGGTGATATCGCAGCCTGTGTCCAATATCGCAACAGTGATTCCCTTCCCTTTAGAATTCTCCCAAACTTTTGGTGCTGCAATAAGTTCAATACCTTTTGGCACCACTTCAACCACTTCGACCACTTCATTCACATGATACGGAATTAAATGTAACTTTTGCTCCATTTGTATCCCTCCTAAAAGAATTAAGTTTCAAGTGTATTCTTGGTAGTTATCAATATTTTAACAATTCTGAATTTTTATTAACAGTTACAATAGATGTGTTTTTTTCTAAATATCAAATTTTTAATAGTGTAAATAGTATTGGTAACTATTAGTCAATCACGCATGGGAACATTTAAAAGATTGAGGATGTGGGTACTTACTAAACTGCGTTAGTGCATAAAACTCGTATCACGCGTTCCAATATAATAGAGAGATGAAAATCGAAGATATGGAAGTTGGAATTAATAATAAATGACATATTGGATAGCTTAACAATAGTATCAATTAATCTTAACAACAAGGAGGATTTTCGATTGGCTGACAACAATAATGATAATAGCCCAAAATTGAAAAGGAAATCGAAACCAAAGTTGAAAAAAGAAGAAATTACTGTTGTTGACACGAGTTCCGCCCGTAAAGCTGTTATAGCAACTGCTGTAGGTAATGGCATGGAATGGTTTGACTTTGGAATTTACTCTTATTTAGCAGCTACAATTGGACAAGTATTTTTTCCTGAAGTTAGTGGACCTATGCAATTAGTATTTTCTTTTGCGACATTTGCTGTTGCCTTTATTGCTCGACCTATTGGCGGAATTTTCTTTGGAATGCTAGGGGACAGACTAGGACGTAAAAAAGTCTTAGCTATTACCTTAGTGATGATGGCTCTGGCGACATTAAGTATTGGTTTGATTCCAGCTCATTCATCAATAGGGTATACAGCAACGGTACTTTTACTCATTGCACGTTTAGTTCAAGGATTTTCATCAGGGGGAGAATATTCGGGTGCTATGACGTTTATTGCTGAATCCACTCCTGATAAAAAAAGAGGGTTTATGTCAAGCGGTCTGGAGGTTGGAACTTTAGTTGGCTATATCGCAGGGGCTAGCCTTGTTACTTTACTTACCTATATTTTGGGAGAGGATACAATGTTAGAATGGGGTTGGCGTATTCCATTTTTCTTATCAGCCCCTATTGGTTTAATCGGCTTTTATTTACGTAATAATTTGGAAGAAACTCCTGCATTTGAGGCAATGCAGGAAAAAAAAGCAGATGATGATAATCATATAACAGTGAAAAATATATTACAATTTCATTGGAGAGCAATAGTTGTCGGTATGTTTGTTGTTTTCTTTTATATTGTTGTAAATTATACCGTATTATCTTATATGCCCTCTCACTTAACTGCTGTTCTTGGCTATGGAGAAGCAGAAGGACTTTTATTAATTGTCATTGTCATGGTTATTATGATTCCTATCGTTCTGTTAATGGGATATTTTAGTGATCGAATTGGAGCGAAAAAGATTATACAAGGGGGATTAATTGGGCTAATTCTTTTAAGTATACCTTCGTTTAATTTGATTGGTAGTGGTAACACAATACAAGTATTTTGGGGATTATTGATTCTCGCAGTGTTTTCTGCTTCTTTTCAGGGAACAATGCCAGCGCTATTGCCCTCCCTATTTTTTACAAATGTGAGAAATGGGGCATTAGCAATTACATTTAATATTTCTGCGTCATTGTTCGGTGGTACGACACCTTTACTTGTAGCGTGGTTAATTAGCAAAACGATGAATCAAATGGTACCTGCCTACTACGTTATATTTGCATCTGTTGTCGGTATTATCGTTGTAAGTATCTTTCTAAAAGATACTTCAGGAAAAGCACTTCGAGGTTCACCTCCAGCTGTTGAAGAGAAAGCTGAAATTAAAGAGATTTTAGAAGAACCAGAAGAAGCATTATGGTGGCATGAAGAAAAGAAAGAAATTGAAGAACGTATTGAGGATCGTTTGGAAGATGGAAAGTGATATTAGGCTATTCAGGAGTAGTTGATAAATCAATTTCAATTGTAAGCTGATAACATGATGAAACAAAGCAACCGACCAAAATCCGACCATTTAATAATATGGAATCGAAGATATCGGTTGCTTTTTCTTTCATTTTTCAAAGTACTTCGTTCATTTACTTCCTAGTGTAGCTTTGTAAAAAACGAGCAAAATCGAGGTTTATTGTTTTAATACAATAACTAAACGTTCTTTGAAAGCTAATTGAACTAATTTTTGCAATAAAAAATATATATGCATAATAAATAATTGTCAGTAATGATGCAATTTTATATTGCATAAGGGAAAATATGGATGAGTTTATTTTGCACTTAAGGAGAATAACAATGCCTGTCTATAATAAGTTAGTACGAGATAAAATTTTAGAAATCATAGAGGCGGATGGATTATCGTATAATGCAAGAGTGTTAGAACCGCAGGCTTTTCTGGAAGAAGTTAAAGCAAAAATCATGGAAGAAGCGAAAGAGTTTCAAGAATCAAAAACTATACAAAACAGTGTAGAAGAATTAGCGGATCTGTTAGAGCTCGTCCATACGGCGATAAATGCATTAGGAATAAGTTATCAAGAATTAGAAGAGATTCGTGCGCACAAGAAGGCTAAACGTGGTGGGTTTGAAAAAGCGATTTATTTAATTGATGTTGAGGATAAATAAATATTGTAGTGGTGCCTAGCTGAAGAAAACCATGCTGTCAGAACTTGCAGTCATCCATCTTGTCTTGCTAAGCAAAATGAAGTAAAAGGACAAAACGGAATGTATTATATCTTTACTGAAGAAAATGTCTATGTTAATGATAAAGATGGTAGTTACGCAAAAAGAATATATTAAACCATGTACATTCTATATTGGGGGAGTACATGGTTTTTTAATGTGATAATTCAGTAAGTATTCAGTAAAAATGGAACTATTTGTATTCAGAGACGTCTAATGGCTTAATGAAAAGTCAACTATATTGAAAGAAGGGGTTTTGTCTTGGTTGGTTTACTGAATGTCGGGAGTATAGGGTTAGGATTAGTTGCATGGTTCCTTCCGATAATTTGCCTTTTACAAATAAAAAACATTACCTTTAAAAAATGGGGACTGCTTACTTGTTTAAGTTTCAGTGCTTGTGCTATTGCACTTATATTCCAAATGTACTATAGCTATTATCTTGTAAAGATTGAAGATTGGAGTGCCCTTTTGGACACATCAGAAGCTGTCATATTCGCTGCAACGGCTCTTCTGAGCGTAACAATTTTATTAAATAGTATAACGATATTTGTATTTGGAAAAAAAGCTTCAAATAACAGGCTAAATTGAGATGTGAAAGGGTGTAGTATTGAAAAAACTTGCAATATTGCTTTTTATTTTGGTTGTAGCATTTGATTTACTTCTTCTGTTATTGGGCTTAAATCAATACTATGTTGCTATTATTAAATATACAGGTATTATTTTTCCAGCATTTCTTACGGTCCTATCGATTTTTATTTTTGTTAACACGCTCGGCATTAAAACAGCCGAGAAAATCACCATTTCTGTAATAGCCTCATTAATACTAGCTGTCATGCTATTTGTTCATTTGATAGGGGATTATCAAATTGACACCATACCATCACCAGCCAGCAAAGATACATTAATAATCGAACATCGAAATGCGACATTAGGCGAGACAACCCATCTATACTATTTTTATCGTAACACAGCTTTTCCTGGAGTAATAAAGAAGGTAAACAATAAAGTGCTTACAATACAAACGCGTGAAAGCGGCCAAATCCCTAATGATTTAGAAGTATTGGGGGTAGATAATGCTGAATGGATTGAGGGGAAGGGCATTATTTTTCACTCACGCTATGCAACAACAAAGTTAGATTTTTAATAGTGCGGACTTTTTCGCAGGCGATTGTAGCAAATTTTAGGGGAATTGACTAAGCACTGTTCATAAAATAAAGGCTTAATTTGGCCACAGTAAAAAAAAGAAGGGACAAAAACGATGAAAAAATCTTATACAACGATTGAAAAGTTAAAATTTGTTGTTTTTGTTGTCACTAGTATATTAATTGCAATACTTGTTTTTAAATATGATCATTTCAATAATATCGTTTTGACATTATCAATTACAATAATTCTTATAAATAAAATACGAGATTCAAAAAAAGACAAAAAAACAGATTATTTATCAATCGGATTATGGCTATTGTTAACCTTTACAGCGCTGTTAATTACCGTTATGGATTTTATTCATCCGCCCAATTAATTAGTAGTAAATTATTTTGCCTGTTACTACAAAGAACAACTACCGGTGAATAGTGTTTATGTTTCGGGAGAAAATATTCAGAAACACGATTTAGGAGCGATAAAATTGACAAAATATATGCTGTATACAATGTTATAGGTAAGTGTCCTACTGTATGGCATAGTGAATGAAACAGTATATGCAATGGAAGATGATACACCTCAACATTTAGAGGAATTTCTTCCTCAAATAGGATACAAAACGATTGAAGCTGCATTACAGGATTTTGAACAGCATTATCATCAACAACTGAAGCTACCATTGCGAGTGCCACCATTAAGTTTTACCCATCAATTCGGTAGGTTTAATACAAATCATTATTTTGAAGTTACGTTTATTAATGAAATTGCGCCTCAAAATCATTATAAAATCGATGCACGACCACTTGAGGAAAAAATTACATTTGAAAAATATAGTTCCACTGTCTTTCAGTTAAAAAACGGCCATGATGCACTTTATATTGATCATGCGCAAATAGGCTTTAATTTATTGATTATCGAAAGAGATAACTGGCAATATGTTTTTAGTATCGATAAAGATGTTGCAGATAAAGTAACAGCAGAAATACTTGTTGAAATTGCAAATTCAATTGACTATTGAAACCATTTTTAATAGGAGTTGCTTCGGCAGCTCTTTTTTATGATTGAACGGTAATTTTGAGTTTTTATGTTCTATGGTATAATTGTAATTATTTACTATTTATTGTGGGGGAACATATGAAAAATTATCGATTACTTCGTATATGTACTTTGATTATCCTGTTATCAGGTTGTAGTGTATCTTCGACAAAAACTGAAGAACCACTGCTAAAAGGAACAGCGCCTATTAAAACGACCATTGAACTAAGTAGTGAGGTTAAAGAAAAAAGCGAAGAAGCAAAAGTAAGTGATCAACCTCTCCTAATTGATGCAGAAATAGCAGCGCCTACAGGAGATAATACAAATTATTTTACTTATGAAGGAAATGTGCCTTTGAAAATTGCTTTATTGAATACTGGTACAGAAACCTTTTTATATACCTTTCGACATGCTGACAACGAAACGATTGTAGCACAAGGTATGTTGAAAAGTGATGAAAGTTTCAACGAGGTATTTGATGAATTGCCCGAAGGAGACTATGTTCTTTCTTGCGTTGTCGCTGAAGAAGAACCTCCAGCAGATATAAAACTAAGGGTAAAGGTAGAATTGCTTAATGAAACTGTATGAAATTTGTCTTTAAAGATAGTTTGGTGCTATCTTTTTTTAAAAGTGAAGCATTACTTTACTAAAAACGTCCATACTATAAATAATGCCTACAATCTTTTATTCTCATTAGAAAAGGGGATGTATTGGTGAAGAAAATCGTGCTATTGTCGATACTGTCAGTTGTTGCAGTGAATTGTATTTCGTTAGTGGTATTTGCCAATGAGCAACCAGAAGAAGACTTAATGCAAATTATTAGACCATTTATGCCAGCGAATTCGTCACTTATAAGTCCAGATAAGCCTTTTTCTACAAAGTCTGTTCAACTTTATGATTTTAATCACGATGGACAAAAAGAAATCATTTTTACCTATGAAATAAAAGCAAAGAATCAACCCGCTCCTTCGCAATTTGGCGCAATCGTTCTACAAAAGGACCAATCACATTGGCAAAAAGTGTGGGAAACAGCCAAGCAAGGAGTAGATTTGGACTTTTCAACTTTAAAAGACATTACTGGTGATGGTACAAAAGAGTATTTATTCGGTGTAACAATCGGTGCAGCTATCGGTAGCGAGCTCGAAGTTTTCCAATCACTGAATAACGCATTTAAACAGATTGCGGATATTCCTTATCATAAAATGGAGTTTGTTGAAGGTACGCAAAAAGTGGCAATTGCAATTTGGCATCTATACATTGGAGATAGTTACTTAGTTGAGGTACTTCAATGGAATGGTGAAAAATTAGTTTATAATGAAGCGTCCTATGCGAAATATTATCCGCTAATCGAAAACTTTTATATCGATAAAATTTCACAAATCGATGCTTGGTTTTATTGGTATTGCCTTGCAGACGCTCAAATTCAAGCAAATAAATTTAAAGAGGCGTATCGTTCCATTCAAGAGGGGACTGTTTTAGCTAAAGCCTCCGATATGCATGAGGTCATCCAATATTTTAAAGATCTCACTGATAGGCTAAAGAATAAAAAAATAAACGCTAGTCTTTTTATATAAAGAATATTTGACGATAAAAAAACAAGCGCGTACCCAATTTGGCACGTGCTTGTTTTTTTAGTATACAATACTGCGTCATGTTGAACTAGTTGAACGAGTAGCCTTCAAATACCTTTAATCCTTCTGCATTTAAAACTTGTTCAATTAACAGCGGTTTATGTGGGCTTTTTTCAAATACCTCTTTACTGGCAATCATAATATTACTGCCTGCGATTTCTGCTAATTGATCATGTGACACACTGTAGACGACTTTCCCTAATTTCGACCATACCATTGCACCTGTACACATAACACAAGGTTCACAGCTTGTATACAGCGTATAATCACTTAAATCGAAAATGTTGTGTTCAGAGCAATATGTACGAATAAGACCAATTTCTGCATGATGGGTTGGGTCACAAAAACTATTAATTTTATTTTCACCATACATCACTATTTCATCATGTTTAACTAAAATTGCACCAAATGGTTCATTCCCAGCTTTGCGTGCATTGAAAGCCATTTGAATGGCGATTGCCATAAATTTTTCATCTTGTTGAGTCATCGATTGTTCCTCCAATACTAGTGCTATTATAACGGATGTTCTAACACTTTGAATATGTAATTCTTTATTATGAATCGTACTTCTAAGATGTCTAACATTATTTATTCCCTAACTTTGCGATTTTTTTAAGATAAAAAGCGCCAGCTAGCATGATCAAAATGCCAAATCCTCTATAAGTGAAAGTTTTAAAGGTTTCATTATTGACTGTTATACTGATAAAAATTAAGCCGAGTAAAGTGATTAGAAAGCCAAAAATGGAATTTACGATTTTCATTAGCATGACATGCCTCCAATAACATGGATAAGAATAAAGTGTGAATTACTCGTAAGGATTATAATGTTTTAATTGTTCCGGTTGCAACACAGTTCCATCTATCGTAAAGTGTTCGAACTGGCCTAATCGATCTTTACGATGGACAAAATAAATATAAACAACATTTGGTTCGTCATTAAATATCACATGCACAGAGTAGTTAGGTAAGCCCCCTAAATACCATTCGCAGTCAATGGAATGTATTTCTTCCTCTGTATAGTGAATTTCTTCTATTAAGTATTGGCCAATTTTATGTTCATACAGATACTTTTTCAGCTGTACTGTAACATAGGGAATGAGCACGATAAGTAGTATGGCGACAAGCAATATTTTTTTCATACAATCGCTCCTGGCTATTAAATAGTAATCGAGCTATTCATTTATGTATATGGAGATGAAATTAGGAGGGATGACAATTCCTTACTATTCATGATCTATGTCATAGACAATGCAGTAAGAGATATTGAGTTTATAGGAAACCCAAGACTCAAAAATCCTATTTAGTTCTTTGTTTAAATCGTCCTTGTCCATACGATGGTCAAGACCTAATTGCTCAAATGTAAAAGTTTCTAGTATTTCTTCATTATATTTAGTATTAACAGCAAACGTTATGGTTTGATTCAATGATATTTCCTCCAATCAATACAAGTGTCACTGCTAATTGTTATTAAATGAGAGGACTTGCATTTATAGATAATCGCAAGTCCTCTTTTTTTGCGAATTTATAGCTCTAAAGATTCGTTTTCTACAACTTTTTCGTCACTCTCTTGTTTCTTTTGAATATATAGAAGAAGAAGCGCTTGCGCTGTCATCGTCAGCACGATAAATAATAAATGCGTGTTAGAGTAGAACAATTTTGCGGTGAAGTAATAAATTGGTGCTGATGATAAGTAAGAAATATACTGATTTTTAGTTATTAAATAAATAATGGTCGCAATACATAGCGTAACGACTATTAGCTCTAACGTATCACCGATTAGTCTGCTATCGATATCAAACAGTAAATCGCTTATATAGGACATGTCTTGTTCACCTCACTTCGCTATAGAAAATACATATTTACAAAAATTGTAACATAATGGAACGCTCGTTGGAAGCTATTGGTAGAAAATGAGAATTGACAAATCTTCTGCACACATTGAATTGCTATTGTCTTTCTTCAATCAAATTGCTGTATATAGCGAATGTGCAATACATTAAGTGGGCGCTATCAATAGCTTTTAAGAGTATTGGCAATGAGAATATATAAAGACACAAATGGCGTACGTATTATCGCATACTATAAATTAACCATCATTTCATATGGATGTTACATGTAATACGTAACAAGACATTGTTAGAAATACCCGGTAGAAGACAGTTAGCTGTCATTCGTTTCAATCCAAATTGAGCTAGAATTATGACAGGTATGTTAAGAGGAAGGGGGGACGCACTTGGTTTCCATTCGACAAAAATTAGTATCTGCGAGTCAAGCTGCAAAAATTACAAATGGAAAAAATAATGCCAAAAAATATATTGTTGTACACGAAACAGATAATACGAGTGCAGGAGCGGACGCAGATGCCCATGCTCGATTACAAATAAACGGTAATAGTAGAGATGCCAGCTGGCATTGGCAAGTAGATGATCAAGAAGCCATCCAATCTTTTGAACATTATTGGGAATGCTGGGGATCTGGAACGTACCAAGGAAATGCGCAAGGTATTCAGGTCGAAATTTGTGTAAATAGCGATGGCGATTTCAAAAAGGCGGTCGAAAATGCTGCAAGTTTAATTGCAAAAATACTAAAGGATGAAAATATAGCCATTCAAAATGTTGTACAGCACCATTATTTCAGTGGGAAAAACTGTCCGAGAAATATCCGTGCAGGGAAAATCACATGGACTAATTTTTTGCAAATGATCACAAGTATTGATACACCAAAGCCAGAAAAACCACCAACCGAGTCATTGAAATATCGTATTGTCACAGGCACATATAGTACAAGAAATGCAGCGTTAAGCGTTTTAGACATCATGCAGAAACGTTTTGGCTGGGTTGCCTATATTGAACAGGAAGGGACAAAATACCGTGTCAAAACAGGTACTTTTACAGGCTTGACCGCTGCAAAAAATGCAGACAATAAAATAAAAACAGCTAAATTAGCACAAGTGACATATATTATCGAAGCATAATGCTAAATCCTTTAAATAAATGAGTATTTTAGTTGACTGCTTATAGGAAATGAGTAGAATAAAAAGATAGTACTATTAAATATATAAAACTTAGCAGCAAAAATAGTGCCTCAGGATTGTATCTGAGGCACATTTTATTGATAAATTGTCAACGTGGAAGCTTTTGAAAGACATTTTCTATTTAATAGAGAATAGTAGATAAAAAAGTACTTTTTCAATGTACAATTTTATGAAGTTAGTAGAGAAACGAGTGCAGTCATGAAATTTTGACACGCTTTTTCTTTTCGTCTTCTCTATAACCTGTTAAGATGGTAATAGTGTGACAACAAGTTAGTGTATATGAGAGTGGTGACAATCAAGATGGATGAACAGAAAAAAGATG
>Ga0213825_1001430_pt1 | contig 16249 bp, 16 predicted proteins | sample MC6MC0900MG_FD_179896 | JGI IMG/M metagenome (GOLD analysis project Ga0213825, IMG submission 179896) | Enriched soil aggregate microbial communities from Iowa State University, Ames, United States - MC6-MC0900-MG | ecosystem: Environmental > Terrestrial > Soil > Unclassified | place: USA: Iowa... | reverse complement strand
TAATAGGAAGAACTTTTTATTGTTAAATGTTGTCTTAAATGTCCTTTCTGTTGTTCTAATGGGCATTATTGGAATATATAGTGTTTGGCTTGTGCTTCGTTTGATTGCAGGCATTACAGGCGGTCTTATTTTTGTTTTAACATCGAGCATTATTATGGATTACTTAGCAAAGCGCTCACTTTCACGGTGGTCAGGCTATTTATTCAGTGGGATAGGCTTAGGAATTGCAATCTCCGGCTTATTCGTACCAGTTCTTGAGGGATATTTTGCATGGCAAGGTACATGGATAGGCTTAGGAATTTTATCAGCGTTGTTTTTAGGCATTACGTATATTCTTTGGAGAGGATTAGAAGTACAAGATAGTAAGAAGGCTGAAAAATCCTCCGATACAAAAATGACAAAGGGCTTTATGCCGTGGTTAATCGTGTCATATGGCCTAGAGGGCTTAGGCTATATCATCACAGGGACATTTTTAGTCGATATTATTCATAATATTCCTTCACTCCAAGCGTATTCTTCCTATAGCTGGGTTATCGTTGGGGTAGCAGCCATACCCTCAGCACCAGTTTGGACTGTGTTGTTAGAAAAATTTTCTGCAATAAAAATCCTGTTTGTGGCATACATATTACAAGTGTTAGGCATACTGCTACCAGTATTTTCACAAACTGTATGGAGCGTTTTATTGTCTTCATTTTTATTTGGCTTAACATTTGTAGGGATTGTGACGCTGACAACTTCCTATGCACGTCAGCTTTTCCCCACTCAAAGTGGTCCCGTTGTATCTTTATTAACAACGTTTTATGCATTTGGACAAATTATTGGACCAATTATCGCAGGACAGCTAGTGGAAGTTTATAGTAGCTATAAGGCAGCACTAGTATTTGCTGGTGGTATAGTATTTCTTGCCTTGCTCGTCATGCTATGTGGACGATGGTTAACAATGAAGCAGCAGGCTACATCAGAAAATGTATTGACCATTAAAACACAATCGAATTCCTAAAGAAAAGCCTGAAATTCCAAGTGGATTGCAGGCTTGAATTTTTTATCTTCATTCAGCAAATGTTTTCTGTAGCGAAAGCGAAGCGACAGCTACAAATGTTTTTTTATCGAAAGCATAGCGGTAGATGTTTTATGCGCGTAAACGAAGTGGCAGCGGCAGTTGTGTTATGCGCGTAAACATAGTGACAGCGGCAGAAACAGAAGACTCCTATCTCTACAGGTGGTGAAATGTTGGAATCAATTTGCAGAATGGGATTTGCGTAGCCAAAAAAATAATTATCTAAGTCTCGTAAACGCTACTATCACGTTTACGATGTCTTTTTAGATTTAGACAGTAAATGCTTGATTTAACGAGGTACTGGTCATATCAATGAATGTACTATCTTTATAGGTAAAAATATATTCGTAGTTGATTGATTCATCAAGCATCTTCGGTAAATAATATTTTAAATCTGCTATTCCTACATTTTGAGGGTGCAAAATCCAAGATAGGTCTTTCCAATCAAGAATACCTTCTGAGACCTTAATAGGTGTCAGATACGAGTAGGATTCTGGTAGTTCTGCAATGAATGCATACATGCAACCAAAGTTAATGTTTCCATCAGTCCATGTTATTTTTCCTTTGTATGTAATGTCTTGCAAGGCAATGCCGGTTTCTTCCTTAATTTCACGTAATGCACTGACCAATGGCGTTTCACCTTGCTCAATTTTTCCACCGACACCATTCCAAGCGCCCATCCATTGTGGCTTCTCTCTATTTAGTAATAATATTTTGTCTCCCTGCTTCAGAAAACAAATTGTATATTCAACCAAGTTCTTTCCTCCTTAAAAATGTGCCATAGTGGCCTTAAGTCTACTATAGCAGTTGTATCAATTGGAAGTTATAATAAATGTGTCTTACAGTTCGTATAGGGGATAAAAATATTGTAACAAAGAATCTGAAAATTAACGTGACATTTAAAAGATGCTGTGTTGATACTGTGGAAATGAGGAAACGTTGTGATATTAATAAGTGCTTGCTTAGCAGGATTAAAGGTACGCTATAATGGGACAGATTGTTTAGATGAAAGAATACAACAGCTTGTATTAGAAAATAAGGCTATAACTGTGTGCCCTGAATTGATGGGTGGCTTTATTACTCCTCGTGAGCCCGCTGAAATAGTTGGCGGAGATGGGGAAGACGTTCTTGATGGAAAAGCGATTGTAGTGGAAAAATCGGGTCGTGATGTAACAGAGCTGTATCTAAAGGGTGCCTATACAACTTTACATAAAGCGCTTGAACTTGGCGCGACGAAGGTTATCTTAAAAGAGTATAGTCCATCCTGTGGCAGTGCCATGATTTATAATGGTCATTTCAATGCTACAAAAAGAATCGGTGTAGGTGTCACAACCGCTTTGCTAAGAAGAAATAATATAGAAGTTATTTCAGAAGAAGATTTTTTTACAGAATAAAAAAGTTGAATTCCTTGCGTATAAAGGAATTCTTTTTTTTGAGAGAAAATGCTTGATATGTTCGTTGTATAGGATGAAGAGGCCTATACAAGAAGTTGAGAGGAATTGGTGCCATGAAATCGAATGAGAAAAATTTCATCAAGCGATTAAAACGACAGAAAGAGGATGCCCTTGAATATGTCGTGGATCAGTACTTATCGCTTGTGAAAGGTGTTATTTATAAGGTGCTTGCACCATTGCAACAGGATTACATAGTTGATGAATGTATCAATGATGTCTTTTTAAGTATTTGGGACAATATTGAACAGTTTAAAGGAGGTACTGATGATTTTCGAAAATGGCTATGTGTCATCGCTAAGTTTAAAGCATTCGATTATTACCGAAGAGCAGTAAAGAATAGAGAAGTATCCTCTGAGCACCCAGACTTACTAATCGACCCTTCAGTTGAGGAAGTGATCATTCAGCTTGAAAATCAAGAAGAATTAGTAAAATTAATTAACACACTCGATGCTATAGATCGAAAAATATTTATCATGAAATTTTTCATTGGTATGAACACAAAGGATATTGCAATGCAAGTTGGTTTGACAGGTGCAGCTGTTGATAATCGCATATATCGAGGCAAGAAGAAATTACAGCAGCAAGCAATTGAATTAAAGCTTGGGGGTAATCCGACATGAAGGGAATTTATAAATTTTTCAATGACGTGCAGTTAGATAAGAAGGAATTTATCGAACTTGATGTTAGTGATTTTGAAAAAGCACAGGTAAAAAAACGATTGAAGCAAAGCTTAAAGAAAAAGAAAAAAGGAGTGAGACGATGGCGGCAAATTGCTGTAGCGTTTCTTTTCATAGGACTATCTGGGACGATATTAGGATATACTTTTCCAGCTCAAGCAGGGAGCATTCCTATTGTGAAAAACATCTTTCAATTTATAGATGGAGATAGATCTTTTCTTTATGAAAATTATAAAGAATTTTCAACAGCTATAGATTTATCTGAGGTGAGCAAGGGTGTGGAGATTACCATTAATGATGCCCTTTACGATGGTGAAACAATTTTTATAACCTATTCTCTCAAGAGTAAAAAGAAATTAGGTGACCAACTAAGAATTCATGATACATCTTCATCTTTAAAGGATGCAGATGGCATGGCATGGGGCTCGGAAATAAAAAGAGTAGACGATTACAACTATGTCGGTTTGTTAACAGTTGGGAATTTCGGAACAAATGTTGGGGATACAGCATACTTAGTATGGAATATTGATAAAATATTGATGGAAAAATCAAATACAATTATTAATGGTCACTGGCGTTTTGCCTTCTCTGTAGAGGCAACCTCAAAGTATACGCAAATAGTGAATAAATCTTCGTTTCTTGATGGTATCAACGTGACAATTAGACAAATCACCCACACACCGATGTCCACCATTGTATATGTAAGGCAACAATTAGATCAACATATTTTAGATTATTGGGATAATATCGACCTAGACTTTACAATGACAGATGATATGGGGAATAACTATGATGGCTTGAATCATGGGGGTCGCGGTTATCCACATGATATTCGTACAGGTAAGACGTTTGGAAAAGTTGACGAAAGGGCAGCTACACTGAAGATTATGCCATATGTCCGGCTCATGAAGTCATCTGTAAATGATAATGAACCAATAGAGGAAAAGAATGCTTTTGGCGAAACTGTTGTAAGGAATAGAGCTGTAGAGGTAGAGGATTTTAAAGAAATAAATCTTGAACCGATCGTTATTGAATTGAAAGAATAGGTAAGATATGAAAGGATGAAACTGCCCTCGCTCTTTTATAGAGTAAGGGCAATTTTTTAGTCAACAAGCAAAATTCGCGGCGAGGTTTTGGCGATGATTTTCGTAGATATCCAGCAACCAAGACAGGCTGCCACAACACTTAAGAAGAATAATCCGATGGTTATTGGCCAACTTATCACAAGAGGTAATTCTAGTAAGCCATATTCTAAAACAATACTTTGTAAAGCTGCGGGAATTACTTTTACACCGATAAAAATTCCAAACATAGCCCCTAGTGATGAAAGTAATAAAATTCCAGATGTAATCGACCATCGAATAGTATTTGAGGTCATACCAATAGATTTAAAAATTCCGTAAGTTCCGCTTTCTTTTCTTACGTTTATTCTAGAAACACTAAAAATAATGATGAATGTTACAGCAATAAATAAAATTCCTATAATAGATAATGGGATGATTAAAACAGCGATCACTACTTTAAACACATCATCTAATAATGATTGTTGTGTGTCAACTTTGACAGAGCTTTTAAAGTTATTGTTTAAATCATCAACGATTTGAGCTGATAATGTCTCATCTACTAAATTGATCATACTGATTTCTGAAGCAGAATAGGTAGCATTATAAACTTTGATCACATCAGCGGTAATTCTCGCTGAATTAGACATATTGGCGATTGATTGATAAATACCAGCTACAATCAAATGATGCTGCTTGCCTTCGATATAGACTTCTACAATATCTCCTACATTTTTGTGTAAAGCCTTCGCGACATTAAGGCCAATGGCGATTTCATTTTTATTTACAGGATTACGGCCAGAAATTGTCTCGTATCCAGCAGCATCAAAACTACCTTCAATAGTATTGACATTAATATTTAGCGGTTGATTTGGTTCATTAGGGAAAACCCCTGTAAATTGATCGAGCCAAGCGTGATTTTTAATGCGTTCATCTGAGCGTAAAAATTGTTCAAACTGTTGTTTTGAAAATGTTGCCTCATTAAAAACCGTTACTACAACATGTGATGAATCGTAGCCCAATGCTGGTGTGTTTTGTTTGATGCTGGAAATAAAGCTATTATGAATGACTGCACTAAACACTAAAATTGCAGAAGTAATGGCTGTAAGAACAATAATAAGAATGGAACTTTTCATATTTTTAGTGATGTTTTTAATGCTAATTTGAAGTTGAATCGGCAAATGAACTAAATTAGAAAGACGATTAGAGTTGTTTAAACGCCGATTCAATTTACTGTTTGCAAATTCTGACATACCGTACTTAATTGCCTGTACGGGTTCAACGTGACGTGCTTTGTTAGAGTATATGAACGCAGTAAGGATAACAATGACAAGGATTATGACAGCAAGTAGCATAGTGATTCTAAAATCTTGAATAATCGTTAAATGCTTTCCGGCCTTTAAATACGATAAAGAGCTTTCTATGATCACTCTGGAAAGGACTGTACTGGCAATAAGACCCGGAATAATTGAGATCACGGATAATAAACCAAATTGTAAAACATAGGTCACACTAATTTTTCGAGAAGTAAGCCCGAGAGATTTAATGACACCAATCGTTTTATAGTTCGTTAAAATGGCATCTGAAATACTAAAACCAATAATATACAATGAAATGAATAACATTGCTACACCAAAAGCGATCATGATAAAGCCGATAATTTTATTAATAATAAAATTAAACGAATAGAGATCCACGTATTCCATTTTTGATTCAAGGTAGGAGCCGTTTAAAAATTTTTCGAATTCTATCCAATAGTTTGCACTTTGCTGATAATCATCAAAGCGAAGAGCCATCATATATTGTTCAGACCCTATCATCGTATCAAATTGTTTATGATAGTCAGAGTCGTTCATCCAAATACGAGCATTAGTTGTAAAGGGTCCGCCGTATGGCAAATCTACAACAATACCCGAAACATTTAATGTAAAGGCTTTTTCGCCAGTGTTAAATTCAATAGTATCTCCAAGTGAAATACTCGAGGTAGTAGCCATCGATGTGGGAATCCAAATTGTTCCTTCAGCAGGGTAGTCCTGATTTTCACCCTCTGAAAATAGTAATCGATCGACAACAAATGGCGTTTTAGGTGTATTCATCATGAATAAGTAGAGATTTGTCGTTTCTACATCATTCGCTGTGAAGCCAGATAAATTTCTATAAGGAATGAGATTCGAGGCAGAAACCCCTTGTTGACCTTGCCACCAATTGTTGACAGTGTTTGGATTATGAATATCCTTGCCCATCGTTAAAATTTGATGCGCCCCATTTGAATCATGATGTGTTTTTTCAAAAATATTGTTTGTATTCATCAAAATCGTTACAGAGGTAGCTAATAAAAGGGTGGATAGCATAATTAGAATTGCTAATAGTACATTTTGGATTTTCCTTTTCTTAATATGTGCAAAGCAAAGAGTAAGTATTGCGTGCATGTTTTACTCCTTTCCCGTGACATAAGAAAAGATAATATGTTCACGCTCTTGTATGCTAGCATCATCGTATTGATCGAAGTCTAAAATACCTCCAATTTTTCCATCTTGAATGATAATAAGACGATTTGCACGACAGGCCGCTTTAATATCATGCGTTATCATCACGACAGACTGACCTTTTTTGTTTAAATCCGTTAAAATATCTAAGATAGCTACACCATGATCGTAATTTAAACTACCAGTTGGTTCATCTGCAAATAGAATCTCTGGGTCATTGACTAATGCTCTAGCAATAGCAGCTCTTTGTTGCTGTCCACCAGAGGTTTGCGAAGGTAAACGATTCCATTGCTCCTCAAGTCCCATTTTATTTAATAGCATTTCCGCTTTTTTTATCACATCTTTTTTAGGGTATTTTGCAATATATCCTGGGAGGGTGATATTTTCTAGCAATGTCATATCTGGGACGAGATTACTACTTTGATAGACATATCCTATCTTTTTAGAGCGAAATGTAGCTATCTGCTGTTCGGTAAATGTATCCAGCCTTTCTCCATGAAAATAAACTTCACCAGTCGTAATAGAATCAAGACCACTTAAAAGATAAAGCAGTGTTGATTTACCCGAACCAGAGTTGCCCATAATGACTGTAAAATCTCCTTTATATATTTCGATATTAATATTTTTTATTGCATGAAATTGCTCACTCCCTGTGGAATATGTCTTACATAGATTTTGAGCACGAATAAGTACCTCTTTTTCCACGAGAATACCTCCTCCATTTGATTTTATTTCTTTTAGTGTACGGGGGATTTATTATAAGGTCCTTATTAAATTATTAATAAATTATTACAAGAACTAGAAGATTTGAAAATCGTTCTTTGTGAAAGCACAAAGCCGATTCCGGACGCATTGTTTATCTGTGCGAAAGCGAAGCGACCAGTCGGAAAAATCAACCCCTATTTTTGCTTAAAAGTCATACTTTATTTAAAAGGTCACTTTAATTTCATTGACATTATAGTTTTTCAACAACATGAATTATGTAGAGGCATGATTATAAAGACAAAAATAAGCTTTGGATAGAAGATGATGTCCAAAGCTCTTTCATAAAATTATAATGTTTTCACTTGCTCAATTTTTAATCCAAAAATTTGAGGCGGTTCAATGTTGTTCATTTGTAAATATGCTGAGATTTGTCCACGATGATGGATTTCATGTTCGGGAATCGACATAAGTATTCTCCAAGCACTTACCTCATGACCATGAAGGGTTAAAACCTTTTTTGACAACATATCGTTCCCAATTTTCAATAGCCCCTCTGTTAATTGAGTTTGACATGACTCTAAATAATTAGAAATTTCCTCTAGGGAAGCCCCATTACTAGTATCATGTCCTGTATACGTCCACGAGCCATGTTCAAATATTCCAAGAAACATTAAACGAGCTGATGCGATATGCCGCAATAAATCACCTATAGAAAATTTATCTTCAGAGGGCTTCCACTCTAAAAGTTCATCAGGTATTGCCTTCATATATTGCATCGTTCGTTTATGAATACCATCTAAATATTTTACATATTCCTTTATGTCATGAATCATGTCTTCACTCTCCAATTTTTTTCTGACTTTCATTATTTATATTCTTAATTTTTCGAAATTACCCTCTTGGAAATTTAAATAATAGGCAGGGTTAATGTAAATGTTGTTCCTCTATTTTGTTTGCTTTTAAATGAAATAGAACCATTATGCGCGTCCATAATATGCTTACAAATAGACAACCCGAGTCCAGCTCCTTCATTTTTCACAGCAGTTTCACCAGTTGCTTGAATACCTCTGAAGTAGCGTTCAAAAATAAAAGGCATATCCTCAGGTAGCATTCCATTACCATTATCTATGACATTAATGTATAGTAATTGGTTTTTAATATTGATGGAAACGGTTATGGAATCGCCTTTAGAGGTATGCTTTAGTGCATTCGTAATAAGGTTTGAAAGCACCTGCTCTAGTCGATGCTCGTCTGCTCGAATAAGGACATTAGGAATATACTCAGGCTCGATAAAATGAATGCCAGTCGTTTGGACGTAATGATGAATGGGATGCAAAATATTCGTAAAAACATCTTTGCTATATCGCTCTGTTAAGTTAACTGGGATATGTCCAAGCTCCTTCAACGTGTGAATAAATAAATCATCAATGAGTCTAGACATTTTTTCAGTATTTGTTTGCATGATTTGAATATATGACATAAGCGAATCCATGTCAGGACAAATTCCCTCCGAAATAGCATCCAAATAAGCTTTTATTGTTGTTAGAGGTGTTCTTACTTCATGTGAAATACTAGATATAAGCTTTTTTTGGTTTTGCTCCTGTTCATCTCGTTGGAGCGTAAGATTTTTTATTTCTAAGCGCATTTGATCAAATACCGCATACAAATCTCCAATTTCATCTATTCTCGGATACACCGTTTTCTGTTCATAATTACCTTTGACAATTTCCTCTGTACTTTTCTTCAAATTATGTAAAGGCAGTAAGATTTCCTTATTAGCCTTCCGTATCATGTACAAGGCAAGCCCAATAATAAACAAGCATAAGAAACCACTTATAACGATTATCATAAAATGATTAGAGCGCTTTACAGGTAAGAGAATATTTTGATCAATGGTGAAAACAGCGTTACCAATTTGTTCTTGCTTGTCATTAATTATGGGGAAAGCAATTTTAATTTTTCCAGCGAGTTGTTGTGACGTAAATAAATCATAATGTAAATCGTCTTTTAAGCTGATAAACTGTGAAGGGTCTTCTTCTATGGAATTAAAAATAATCCTCCCATCTAATTGAACGACTGTGATTTCTATATCTTGGCTATTGCTCATTTCTTGAAGGGAATTGCGTAAATTTAAATTTTGTTCGAGACTTGTAAAATGGTCTTCTATGTACAATAAAACATTATTTACCTGTAGGCGAATTTGATTGATAACGTATTCATTTGAAGGTGCCTTATTTTGTTTAACAGTAGTAAGCAGTAATAGAAGGAAACAAGTAAATAATAGAAAAACACAAATTAGTATAGACCATAGCCATTTCTTCATCCAAATTTTTAAATACATTAGGTTCTCCTACGAATGATTTTGAGTACTAAATTTATAACCAACACCCCAAACAGTTTGAAGGTAGACTGGACAAGATGGATTGACTTCAATTTTTTCACGTAGACGTCTAATATAAACGGTTATTGTATTTTCATCACCGTATGTGTCATAGCCCCAAACAGCATCAAGCAGCTGCGCTTTGGAGAACACCTGATTACTATTTTTCATTAGAAAATAAAGCATTTCAAATTCTTTTGCCGATAGAGGAATATGCTTTTGATTAAGGGAAAAGGTATACTCGTTTTTATTGATAATCATCTGATCGATTTGAATCAGATCCACCTTTTCTGTATTATCTAGCAGCCATCGATCTTGTTTCCGTAAATGCGCTTTTATTCTTGCTACTAGCTCACTTAACGAGAAGGGCTTCGTCATATAATCATCTGCACCGAATCCCAGACCTAGAACCTTATCAGTATCACTGCTACGAGCACTTAAAATTAATAGGGCAACATTACAATTTTCACGAATTTGACGACATAATTCGATGCCATCATAATCAGGGAGAGATAGGTCAAGTATAATAAAATCAGGAGGGCAATTTTTTATAGTTTGAATAGCCTCTTGTCCAGTTTGAACAATATAAGGCTCAAAATGATTGACACTTAAATAGTCCCTAATGATAGTAGCAATATCACCTTCATCTTCTATAATTAGGACTTTTGCTTTTTTTAACATAGACATTTATCTCCTCAGTAGTTTTCGATTAGCTAGGAGGAAGAATAACATAATGACTAGGCACGCATAAATAAAGATCCAAGCAAACTGCCAATAAAAAATGCTTGGTATGGCTTTTATGGAATCTTCTGAATCCATCATTTCTAACGAAAGACGGACAGGTGGAAGCAGCCAAGTAAGACCTTTCACTTGCGAAATTGTGTCGTGTAAGGAAGCACCTACAATAGAGATGAGTAAGATGCCTAGCACACCCCACCAAGTATTGTGCTTATTTTTTATAAGCTCTCTTGTAAAGATAGCTGAAAGTGCAATGGCTAGTATAGCTAAACTAAAGTGAGAGAGGAAGCCTAGTAAAAGATGTATTAATCTTGGTGTTTCTCCAAAGGCACCAATTAAAATAGGGTAAAGTACTGATATCAAGCTGAAGCCTAATGCAAGCAGTCCACAAATACTAAAGATGGCTAAATTGTATTGTGTTCGACTTTTAGCATGTATCGTTGTGATTACTTTTTGCTCCTCGTCCTCCGCGTGAAATAGTGTGACCGTAAACCATCCCATTAGAAAAAAGAGTATAATGGCTGTGAATGAATAGCTATCTAATATAGGATTCGGAACAAAGGTATAATTGACGACAAGACATAACACAAAAATTGAAAAAGGTGGGACATATTGAAAAGTCCTTAAATAATTAATAAATTGATAGCGTAATAAACTGAGCATTCTATTATCTATTCCTCCTCGTTAAAATTGGCGATAGAAATGTTCCTCCTGATAGTTGATTGGCATTAATTGTTTAATGGAGGCATGTTTGCGTAGAAGGTCCTCTAAAATTTGATTGGTATCCTCTAATTTGATGACAGTAACAATCTCAAAATGGTCAGAATTTACCTGATTTTGCTGTTGAATATCAAGGAAAGGTAAAAGGTTTTCCAATAGTGCTGGATCGGCAATCTCAAAAATTAATCTATTGCGCTGTGTATGATTGGAAGAGAATGAATCTGTCTGGATAATTTTATTATTCTGAATAACAAAAACGGTGTCAACAAGATGCTGAAGCAATTTCGTTTCATGGCAGGTGAGGACGATGCTCAAACCGTTGTCTTTTAAAATAGAAAGGGTTTCTTCTAGATCACTCTGTGCCTTTGGATCAAGACCAGATAATGGCTCATCCAAAATTAGTAAATCTGTATGTTCAAGCATTGCTTGCATAATCATTACCTTTTGCTTCATACCTTTTGAAAAATGAATGATTCGACTATTCCTTGATTCCTGTAAATGAAACATTTCTAGTAAATCATCAATTTTTTGCTGTAATTGTTTTGGCGCCATTCCTCGAATTCGGCCCATATGAAAAAGATATTCTTCTGGCGTAAATAAAATATGTGAAGGTGTCACCTCTGGCACATACCCAATCTTTAAAGATTGCTGGTGTTTAATAACTGCACCACTGTCTGCATCTATTAATCCAGCAATGATCTTTAAAAGAGTGCTCTTTCCAGATCCGTTCTTTCCTACAAGAGCTATGATTTGATGGGCATAAATTGATAAGCAAGCATTCTCTAAAATCTTTTTGCCTTTGTATTGTTTAGAGATGTTCTGTATCTCCATCATTATCTTCATTTTTATACCCCTTTACTTTTATTGATATTTAGAAACACCTATGTATGATGACACTAATTGTAAAACTAGTATAGATGAATATCTGCTCTTTTACTATGAAAATGGTGGGGTAATTTTCTATTTTTGGTCATTCTATAAAAAAGAGCTCTACCCGGGATATGGTAGAACTCTTCTAAATGCATTATAAGGATCGATATTTTTTTAGGCTAATAATATTTAGAATAATGAATACAAGGGCGAAGCAAGCAAGTATCACTAAATCCATAGCAATGTCAGGAAAAGCATAGCCTTTATACATGACACCATTTAATGCATCAGCCGCGTAGTAAAGTGGCATAATACGCCCGATGTTTTGCAGCCATTCAACCATATTATCCAATGGAAAAATGCCTGAAAAAAATATTTGAGGAACAATAACAAGGGGAATAAACTGCATCATTTGAAATTCAGACGTTGCAAAGCTTGATAGCAACGCCCCTAACGATAATGAAACAAGTGCTACAACAATATTGATTAGCAAAACAAGCCAAATAGAGCCAACATGAACAATATCTAATATATAAATGCCAAACACAACGATAATAATGGTTTGAAGGAAGGCAAAAAAACCGTAGCCAATCATATAGCCTGCGACAATTTCTGAGCGTTTAATCGGTGTTGCTAGCAAACGTTCCAGTGTCCCAGAAGTGCGTTCCTTTAATAATGCTATCCCTGTAATTAAAAAGACAAAAAAGAAAACAAAGAAGCCAGTAAGCATTGGACTAAAAATATCAAAGATAGCAGTATTTTCATCCCCATATACATACTCAGTCTTTAGATTAATCCTAGAAGCTTGTTCAGGCTGTAAGGCTTGTGAAAGCTTCATAATAACAGCTTTAGTACTAGAAGGGTCATCATTTAATAATGTGAGCTTTATATTATTTTGCTTAAATGCTAACCATCCATCATATTGTTCTTTCTTTAACAGAGCTGAGGAATAATCATTGTTTTCCACTACTTTAACATCTACAGCTTTAAGCTTTTCGATTAATGGTGCTGGGCCATTCGATACAACAAGCGTCATCTCAGGCTCATTACTATTAAAAATAAAATACATTAAGGAAAGAATAATTAAAGGTGCAATAAATAATAAAGCAAGTGTCCGTTTATCGCGTTTCATCTGCTGCATAATTCTTGTTACGATCGCACCAATCCTCATCGCACATCACCCCCAGCCTTTACAAATACCTCATCAAAATCTTGTGCTTGATAACGGTCTTTCAATTCATGCGGAGTACCATAAGCAATAATCTGTCCACTTCTTAGCATCGCTAATTGATCGCATCGTTCTGCCTCGTCCATGGCATGTGTTGTGACAAGAATTGTTTTCTGTTCCTCATTTTTTAATCGAATAAGCTCCTGCCATATTTTCTTTTTCAAGACAGGATCAATGCCAACTGTCGGTTCATCAAGAATTAAAAGCTGTGGATTTTGAAGTAGTGCAATGGCAAGAGATAATCTTCTTTTCATTCCGCCAGAGTAATTCATGACCTTCCTATTTAAATCATCTGTCAAACGAACGAGATCAGCCACATATGCTACTCGTTCAGCGCGTTCTTTTTTTGTTAAACGAAAAAGCTTTGCAAAAAAATGAAGATTTTCTTTACCTGTTAAATCCAAATAAAGTGCATCAGATTGTGCCATATAGCCGATATCCATCAGTAACTGCTTATGAGGAACAATATGGTTCAATACTTGAATACTACCGTTATCAGGTTTTATCATGCCCATAATCAATTTGATTAACGTTGTTTTCCCACAGCCCGAGGGACCAAGTAATCCGATAAGCTGACCCTTTGGAATTTCTAAGGAAAGGGGTGCAATCACTTGTTTTTGATGAAATCTTTTTTCAATGGAATTTAATAATATCGCATTATTTCCCATATCTCCAGCTCCTTTACTGAACACAGTGTTGATACATGAAATTTTAAAATAGTGTATAGGGAATTACAATCAACAGATAAAGAAAATGTGTTAAGTGATTTTATGGGAAATGTACAAAAGATAAAAAGAGACTATATTGATACGAGGGGAATTTTTCGCTAGCATATAAAGGATTGAAGTAAAGAATCAAACAGCAGGAGGTTAACGATGTCTATACATGAAAAGATGAATTTTGAAACAAAGCAGGCAATCAAAAAGACTTTAATCCAACAAATAGAGGAAGTAGGCTTTGAACGAGTAACCGTAAAAAATCTAGCTTTAGCGGCAAACATCAATAGAGGCACTTTTTATTTACATTATACGGATAAGTTTGAAGTAATGGAGGATTTACAGCAGGAGCTATTAAATGAATTAGAGGGCTATGTTAAAAATGTTCAGCCTGTAGAAGCCTTCCACACCGTAAAAAAAGGACAGCTTTATCAACCATTTGTTGAGATATTTCAATGCATTAAAAGGCATGCAAGGGTTTTTCGCGTTTTTTTAGGGGAACAGGGGAGTCCAATTTTTATAAATAAAATGAAAAAGGTTTTTAGTAATCAACTTTTAAATAGCCTATCTCTTATTCAAGAGGAAACGGTAGATCCAGAATTTCGACAATATTTACAGGCTTTTTTAAGTTCTGCGATATTAGGAGTAATTCAGGAGTGGCTCGATAGTGGCAATGAGGATGTTGAAGAAATGGCCATCATCCATTTTCGCTTAATACGCTTTTTCGGGAACTTGGCTGCATTACAAGTTAACGTAAATGATTTATAATACAGAATTTCCTATTTTTTGTTGAATTGACAAATGTGAAAATGTACAATAGAATAATATTGACTGACTAGTCAATCAAAAAGGGGTGTTTAGAAATGCCAAGGAAATCAGAGCTTAATCAAGAATTAAGGGATGCGCGAAAAGAACAAATATTAAAAGCAGCCTTGATCGTTTTTGCAAGGAGGGGTATGGTCGCAACAAAAATAAGTGATATTGCTAAAGAGGCAGGATTAAGTCATGGTCTTGTCTATCATTATTTTAATTCGAAAGAAGAGATTTTTTCATTGCTTGTAAAAAAAGCGGCGAATAGTTCCATTGAGATTATTCAACAGGCAAATGAAATTAAGGGAACACCACTGGAGAAATTAAGATGGATGACCGAGCAGATATTAAATAGTTTTGTAGATTCAGAGCATACATTACTTTTTTTAATCATGATCCAGGCAAGTACCTCGGATGCTATTCCAGCTGAAGTCAAAGAGCTACTAACTGGAGATCAATCGTTATCACCAGTTATGTGTACATTGCCAATTATTGCAGCAGGGCAAGAAAAGGGAGAAATTATTTCGGCAAATCCAGTAACTTTGGCTGTTACCTATTACGCCTTTATACAAGGCTTAGCTATTAATAAAATTCAATGGCCTGAATGCCCCATCCCTGACGCCAATTTATTGTTGAGAATTTTTATAAATGAAAAAGGGAGTAGTTATCATAATGAGTAGCCAAAAGAATATATCTCTTTTACTATCACCATTCATAATTATTGGCGTAGGATTTTTAACTGCAACTTTTTTTAGTCGGTTTATAGATGGGTGGGCTTGGATTCCCTTGGCAGTAGTTTATTGGAGTTCGATGGGTATCTGTATTGTCCTATTTAAAGGAGATAGGTCAATTAAAAGCTGGCTGAGGAAGTCGAATACATCAAAATTATGGATTACTATTTCTTTAATAGTGGGGATGTTTCCATTAAGTATTCTACTAATGAACTACCAATTATTTGATTCCGCTTTATTACTAATACTATGGTTAATATTTGCTTTCATTAATCCTTGGTTTGAGGAACTTTATTGGCGCGGAGTATTACTAGATGGGCTAAAAAAAGATTGGTCAAAATGGTTTAGTATAGTATATTCCACTTTATTTTTTGTATTAAGCCATCCGTTTATGTGGGGTGTATTTTCAATTGCCAGTAAATCCTATCATTTATATATTTATCTAAGCCTAGCTGGTATTGTTTGGGCTATTACATATTTTAAAACAAAGAGCTTAAGGTGGGTTATTTTTTCACATTTTATTGTAGATATTGGTAATTTAACCGTGCTAACATTTCTAAATATTTATTTACCACCAACCATGTAGCATATATGTAGGAAAGCTTGGTTTAAACCT
>Ga0213825_1001423_pt1 | contig 16298 bp, 13 predicted proteins | sample MC6MC0900MG_FD_179896 | JGI IMG/M metagenome (GOLD analysis project Ga0213825, IMG submission 179896) | Enriched soil aggregate microbial communities from Iowa State University, Ames, United States - MC6-MC0900-MG | ecosystem: Environmental > Terrestrial > Soil > Unclassified | place: USA: Iowa... | reverse complement strand
TTTTAGTTTAATGAGTATGCAGCCAAAAAGATACCAAGGGAATTTTTAGATTATCCCACAAAACAAGATATCTTTGATCCACACCATGATTTTAGCCCCATAATAAATGCGTAGGTAGATATCCGCTCATTTCCATCTCCGTGGCTTTTGGGAATTAATTCTTTATAATAATAAGCAGCATCGCACCCGCGTCAGAATGATAGACCGTATGGAACGAAGTTTTAGACAAACGATGTTAAAACAATTTCAATTGCTAGAGTTAAAGTTTCTATAATAAAGGCCTTCCTATTTACTATTTCGTTGATTGATTAAAAATAAAGCGACAAGAAGGCCTTTCGGCGCATTATGTAAATAAATTGCTAATACGATTATTTTTCCAGTATCCCCTTTGCATCCGACTCCTAACCCCAATGAAAAATATCAACAAAATTAGACATAAGCTGTGATTTTTATCATTGTTTATATCAGAATATTTCATATAGTTATATTAGTACTATTTAATTGAAAATTCACACCTAAATTAACTACATATCTTACCACAACTAGTTTTTATTTCAACTACTTTTGTTTTATAGAAACCACATCGTAGAAACTGCATTAGTTTTGTAAAGCTTTTCCCATGATTATTAATTAATATTTAAACAACTAAGAAAAAAGAAAACAATCATTGTTTGGTACTATGCTTGTGTTGCGATTCATATATCGTTAATAAAGGCATTTTTTATAACCAAAGGAAGCAAACGCTTTCAACAAACTTAGATTATATAGAGGAGGGAATGTCCTACATGCACATTGTCGTATGTGTCAAACAAGTACCCGATACAAAAATCATTAAAATTAATCCAAAAACAAACACACTCGACCGCCGAAGTGCGCCAGCCATTTTGAATCCTTACGATGCCCATGCTGTTCAAGAGGCCGTAAAAATCAAGGAAAACACCGGCGGCACGATTTCTGTATTGTCAATGGGACCGCCACAAGCAACTGCTGTTATTAAAAAGAGTATTGAAATAGGGGCGGATAGAGGATTTTTGATTACTGACCGTGCCTTTGCCGGTGCGGATACCCTTGCGACTAGTTATGCATTATCTAAAGCTTTAGAAAGAATTAATAAGGAAATCCCTGTAGATATGGTTATTTGCGGGAAGCATGCCATTGATGGTGATACAGGACAAGTTGGTCCAGGCATTGCAAGAAGAATGGATATTCCCCCAGTGACAAATGTAATTGAAGTATCAGAAGTCAATCAGAAGGAAAAAACCGTGCTAATTAAACGGAAATTAACAAGCGGATATGAATTAATTCAGTCGGAAATGCCGTGCCTATTAACTGTTGAGAAAGAAATTAATGATATAGAATATTCACCAATGCCAAACATGATAAAAGCAGCAAGATACGAACCTATTATTTGGGCCGTAAGTGATCTTGAAAATGTAGAGCGTACTCAGCTTGGACTGAAAGGTTCACCAACAATTGTTGGGAAAATGTTTACACCTCCTCGACCAGAAGGTGGTAAAAGACTAGAGGGTTCTGCTGATGAGCAAGTTGGTCAGCTTTTGGAAGTCTTAATGGAGAAAAGGGATCTATTAACGACGCAGTCATCTAAATAATAAAGATTAATCTTCTGTCTGAGGGGGTATTTACATGAATCTTGACGATTACCGTGGAGTCTGGGTATTCATCGAACAAAACGATAGTAAAATAGAAGGGGTTTCACTAGAATTGCTTGGTGCTGGCAGGAAGCTCGCTGATAAATTACAAGTACCGTTAGCTGGATTTTTATTAGGACACGATGTAAAACCATTAGCAAACCAAGTCATTTCCTTCGGTGCCGATGTGGTGTACGTTATGGATCACCCAGTCCTGAAACATTACCGTACAGAGTCATTTATGAAGGGTGTAATGCTGCTTGCTCAAAAATATAAGCCAGAAATCATTCTTTATGGGGCAACGCCAAATGGTAAAGATTTAGCTAGTGCTGTGGCAACTGATTTAAGTACAGGTTTAACAGCAGATACCACGATGCTTGATGTCGACGTAGAGAATAGATTATTAGAGGCAAGCCGACCGGCATTTGGCGGTAATATTATGGCGACAATCCTTTGTAAGAAGCACCGCCCGCAAATGGCAACTGTTCGACCAAAGGTTATGAAGGCATTGGAGCCGGACAGCAGCAGATTAGGAAAAATTATTGATGAGAAAATTGATCTAAAAGAAGAAGAGATGCGTACTAAAGTGCTGCAAATTGTGAATGATGTAACAAAAAAGGCCAATCTAGCCGATGCCCATGTGATTGTCTGTGGCGGTAAAGGAATGGGGGACTTTCAAAATTTTCAACTCATTCATGAACTGGCAGAAACGATTGGAGCCAGTGTTGGCGGTACGCGTGATGTTGTTGAAGCTGGCTGGCTGCCACACGAGCAACAGGTTGGCCAAACAGGGGAAACCGTTACACCGAAAATCTATTTTGCAATTGGCATATCAGGTGCGATTCAGCATGTCGTCGGCATGAAAAATTCCGAGTTCATTATCGCGATTAACAAAGACCCGAATGCGCCAATTTTTGATGTTGCAACATATGGAATCGTAGGAGACGCAATGGAAATTGTCCCTAAACTTATTGAGCAATTTAAGCAGCTAAGGACAGAAAAAGGCGGTGAAATAAGCTATGCCTGAAAAATTTGACGTGATCGTTGTTGGGGCAGGCCCTGCAGGCACATCTTGTGCCCTCACTTGTGCAAAGAACGGGTTAAACGTTTTGCTTATTGAAAGAGGGGAATACCCTGGGGCAAAGAACGTAATGGGCGGGGTCTTGTACCGCAAGCAAATGGAAGAGTTAATTCCTGAGTTTTGGAAGGAAGCACCACTTGAGAGACCTGTCATTGAACAGCGTTTTTGGATGATGGATAAAGAATCAGTCGTACAATTCGGTTATAAAGGTCTTGAATGGGCCGTAGAACCATATAATAACTTTACCGTTTTACGGGCTCAGTTTGACCAATGGTTTGCAAATAAGGCTGTTGAGGCAGGAGCCCTGTTGATCAACGAAACTGTTGTTACAGAATGCATTGTTGAAAATGGCAAGGTTGTCGGTGTTCGTACCGACCGTCCTGATGGGGAGGTCTTTGCGGATGTTGTTGTGCTTGCTGATGGAGTGAACTCGCTGCTTTCCAAACAATTAGGCTTTCATAAAGAATTCAGGCCGGATGAAGTGGCGTTAACGGTCATGGAAGTGATAAATTTACCAAAAGAGAAAATTAATGATCGTTTTAACTTAGAGGATAACCAGGGTTGTACAATCGAGATCTTCGGGGATTCAACAAAGGGGAATCTCGGGACAGCTTTCCTGTATACAAATAAAGATAGTTTGAACATTGGGGTAGGTACAACCCTGTCAAGTATGATAAAAGCGAAATTAAAGCCATATGAACTGCTAGATTACTTGAAAAATCATCCAATGGTAAAACCGATGATAGCTGGCGGAGAATCTGCTGAGTATCTTGCCCATCTTATTCCGGAAGGCGGTTACCGTTCCGTGCCAAAAGTGGCCGGTAATGGTGTTATTGTTGTAGGAGATGCTGCTCAGCTGGTTAATGCCATCCATCGTGAAGGTTCGAACATGGCGATGCATTCAGGACTATTAGCTGCAGAATCTATCCTAGAGGCAAAAAGCCGTGGAGACTTTAGTGAAGCTAGTTTAAATATCTACCGGGAGAAGCTTTTTGATAGCTTCATCATAAAAGATTTAGAGAAATACAAAGACGCAGCCCATACATTTGAGAAATATCCACAATACTTTAATGATTATGTACCAATGATGAATAAGGCAATGAGTAAATTCTTCACAGTAGATGGCACGCCAAAACGAGAAAAACAAAAACAAATTATGAAAAATGTAACAGCTGAAAAAGGAACGCTTAAGGTATTGCAAGATATTTATCGTGCTTGGAAGGCGGTGAAATAATGTCAACTAAGAATATTGAAGAAAAACAATATCTTCTCCGTTTTAAGTGTGACACGAAATCTCATTTGACCGTACTCGACCATGATATTTGCATGACGAAATGTCCCGATAAAATTTGTACAGTATTTTGCCCTGCTGAGGTTTATAAGTGGGAAGGGACACGCATGCAGGTTGGCTATGAAGGCTGTCATGAATGCGGAAGCTGCCGTATCGGCTGTCCATATCAGAACATTAAATGGGAATATCCTAAAGGCGGACATGGGATTGTTTTCCGACTTGCATAACTCTTAAATGAAAAAGTGCTGTTTGCATTTGTGCAAGCAGCACTTTTTCATTAAGAACCGGTAAAATATCACTATATGTAGGTTTTTTCACAAGTGGTGATAAAAAGAAGGTAAAGCGGAAGGGAAGTATTTTAGGGGTTTAGCTTATTTTCTCTAATAGTGCTGCTGAGGAAAGTTCATCCTTATTGCCTAACGCAGCTAATGTTAAAGCATGTGCGATTGCATCATCTATTAATTTCATATTTGCAGAACAATAATAAGGCTTCTTCCAATTAAAATCGCCTTCACTATCAGCAGGATACACACTCACTTTCCAGTGATAGTAAATCTTTGGCTGTGGGAGTTGTATTCCCTCTACAGCAATAAGCCAATGAGTGGAAGGTGAGCTAGGGTTGTAAGCGTCAGATTCTTTAAGTACTATTAAGTCATTTGAACCAATTGGTATTACTTCCTTTGGAAAAAAATCATGATAATTTGGTGTTTTCATGGTTTTGCCCTCCCTTATATGGTTTATCTATATTATATGAAACTTTTATATCTTTTTGAGTGATAAATGTTAAAATTTTTCAAAAAATAAAACGATTTCATAAAATCGACAAAAACCTGCATGCTTTTAACAATTTTATATATGTGACCTAAGTCACTACATTATATAATGGTTAATTTTATACTTGAGGAAAATATAAATAATAGGAGTGAATGTAAATGAGCGGCTGCATGAGTGGCTTTGGAGGTATGCCCCAAGCTGAACTAAGCGAAGGACTGACACAATTAAAAAGTGAACATCCTCCGTTATTAGAACAATTAGAAGGATTATTCAAATTAACGAAGCATATTGATCAAGAATCAGATGTAGATCATTATTTTGGAGAATTAATCACAAAAGTGAAAGAATTTAAGGCAGCCCTAGACCCGCATTCAGAAAGGGAAGAGGGTGTGCTTTTTCCAATGATGGGTGCCTATATTGGAACAACTTCAGGACCGATTGCCGTGATGGAATATGAACACGATCAAGCAAAATCAAATATTGGCACCTTTCTAACTAAAGCCGAAGCTGGCCAGACATCAACTGATGAGAAGAAAAAATTAGCGGAATTCATTCAAAACGCTTACTTTATCTTAACAGAACATTTCTCCAAAGAAGAAAACGTGTTATTTCCAATGGCAGAAAGAATGCTTACTGATGAAGAAAAGGCGTACTTATATCAACAAATCCAGGAAATAAAGTAAGGATGGGCTTAACCCCATCCTTTAATTTTTTTGATTCCATTCCCAAATCTTTTGATCTGATGGGAGCAAGAATGCGATTAAACCAAGAAATGGCAGTAATCCAAGCCATGTAATCATCGATTGTAATCCAATCAAGTCTGCAATATAACCTAAACCTACTGAACCAATTGCCCCCATTCCAAACGCAAGGCCAACAGTCAAACCAGACATCGTGCCAATTTTCCCTGGAACTAATTCTTGTGCATAGACAACGGTAACAGAAAAACTTGTCATTAAAATAAACCCGGTCAGAATAAGGAAGATAAAGGCCATGGTTGGCGGAACATAAGGAATAAGAACAGAAAAAGGAACGGTTGCTAACATGGAAAAGGAAATAATGTTTTTCTTTCCAAATCTGTCTGACAGCGGCCCTCCAAAGAAAGTGCCAATGGCGCCGGAAACTAAAAATGCAAATAAAAAGAGTTGAGATTCTTTAATCGTAAGGGCATATTCTTTAATCGCATAAAATGTGTAGAAATTGGTAATGCCAGAAGAATACCACGTTCTAGCAAAGATTAGTAATAAAATCAACGCCAATGTCTTTTTTACTTCTTTGGATAAACCTCCTTTCTTACTAACACTAATGTTCTTTTTTCTTACTGAATTTGGTAAAGTTATTAATCTCTGTTTATACCATTTGGCGATATAAACAAGTAATATGACTGCAAGTGCGGCAACAATTGTAAACCAAGATGCGCCAATTTGTCCGAGTGGAACCAATATCAATGCGGTAATGACTGGGGCTAAAGCTTGACCAGTATTTCCACCCACTTGATAAATGGATTGCGCAAGCCCCCTTCTCTCTCCTGCAGCCATATAAGCCACCCTTGAACCTTCGGGATGAAAAACCGCCGAGCCGAGGCCGATAAAAAGGACAGACAAGATAATCATCGCAAAACTTGTAGCAAAACCCAAGCCGAGGATGCCGAATAATGTAAACGTGAGTCCAATTGGCAGGGCATAGGGCATTGGCTTTTTGTCAGTTAACATCCCTACTACTGGCTGCATAACCGATGAGACCATATTTAATGAGAATGCAATGATTCCGAGCTGGGTAAAGCTTAAACCCATTGATTTTTCTAAAATGGGAAACATAGCAGGTACAACAGCTTGAATAGCATCATTCAATAAATGACAAAGCCCGATGATAAAAAGGATTTTATACATAGTTGGTTCAGAGGCTTTTGGAACCTTTGCGGGTAAAACTGCTTGTTGATTCATAGTATCCCTTCTTTTTTTAAAACTTAATATTTATCTATTTTATCTTACTACTGAATGACCAAAATAAGAAATATTTATTTCTGTTTTCGAAATATTTAAATTATAATAGAGAGAAATAGACGTTAATAAGGAGGAAATATGGAAAATTCAGTTGAAGCTATATTTACCAAAGAGGTCTTAAATGGATTTTTAGCATGCTTTCAAGTAAGAGCAAATGTAAAAAAACTGGGGGATTTTGAGAATTACGTCTTCGAGGTTTACCGTGGAGGTCAGCCCATGGTCTTAAGGATTACACATAGTTCCCATCGAAATAAGGCTGAAATCGAAGCAGAGCTTGATTGGATGAATTATTTGAATCAAAACGGTGTGAATTGTCCGAAGGTCTTCCAGTCTTCAAGTGGACAATTAATCGAATGTATGAAGGCTTCAGATGGGACTTTTTTTTACGCTTGCCTCTATTCAAAGGTAGAAGGTACGCCTGTAAAAGTTAACTCTGACCAATTCAATGCCCAATTGTTCCAGTCTTGGGGTAAAGCGATCGGGAAAATGCATGCGGTTACAAAGCATTATCAACCGAAAGAAGGAGAGAAATTGCGTCCATTTTGGCACGAGGAGGAGCTGCTTGAAGTTGAAAAATATTTTCCTAATGATCCGGAGATTATTCAACGTACGGGTGAATTAAGAAAGGAATTAATGGAGCTTCCGCAAAACCGTGATAATTTTGGTCTGATCCATTCGGATATCCATTCGGGGAACTTTTTTTATGACGGCGAGTTCGTCAATGTATTTGACTTTGACGATTGCAGTTACCATTGGTTCACATCCGATATTGCCATTCCCTTGTACTATTCTATTTTCTATGGATTAGAAAGTGCGAGTGAGGATGAGAAGAATGAGTTTGCCCATCATTTCCTTACATATTTTTGTAAGGGCTATGAAGAATGCAATACCTTGCCAGAGAGTTGGCAAGAGCATTTGCCGCTTTTTCTAAAGCTAAGAGACATTACGCTTTTCTCAGTGTTCCATAAAAAAATCGCACCCGAAGACAGAAACGAGAAATTGAATCTGCTTTTAAATAATATACGGAGAAGGATCATTCAAAAAGAAGTGATCGTGAAAGTAAAATAAAAGATATAAATTTTGAATTTGAGAATTGTCCAGCTCCAGCGCCCAGCGGCTAGTGTACTTCACACTTCTCCCTACGATAAGTCAACATCGGATCGCTAGCGCTCTCCGTGTTTCCTTTATCTCAGTCGAAGTGCTCCAGTCCTTACGCCGCTAAACGGGCGCTTACGCTTTTCTTGTTATTGGTAGTAAAATGGTAACGGTGGTTCCAATCTTTTCTTTGCTATCTATTTCGATGCTGCCGCCAAATGAGTGAATGATTCGTTTACAAATGACCAGACCTAGACCTGTTCCTGTATCTTTCGAAGTATAGAAAGGGCGAAATATTTTTTCTAAAGCATCTTTCGGTATCCCTTTACCATTGTCACTAATCTTAAGCTTACAAAAATCATCCTCATGTGGGTGCAGCCTAATTTCTATAGTTCCCGGTTTTTCGAATGATTCAAACGCATTTTTTGTAATATTTAAGATCACTTGTTTCATTTCGTCCTTTACACACTTAACGATAACTGGTTCATTAGGAACCTGCCAGATACATTCTGCATTATGCGAATTTCCCTCTGACATGATTAGTGGTTTCAATTCTTGAAGTGTTTCAGCTATATTAATGTTATCTCTCATTTGTGCAGTCGGTTTACCCAGGATTAAAAACTCACTGACGATTTCATTAATACGTTTCAGCTCAGAGTTAATAACATCGAAATAATAGCGATCCTTTGGATCCGTATACTTTTCACTTAGGAGCTGTATTAATCCTTTTACACCGGTCAAAGGGTTTCGAATCTCATGTGCTGTACTTGCAGCTAAGGTACCTACTAATTCGAGCTTCTGTAGTTCATTTTGCTTTCTTTCTTTATACGTAAAATTTCTTAATAAGAAATATTCAATTAGTAAGTAAAGGATATGTGTGATAACTAGGATGATAAATAATGTCTTCCCCCATGATTTACCAATTTCTTTGTAATTCCGTTCTGCAATCTTTACTTTTATACTCCATGGTATACGATCCATTTGTGATGTAACCCAATTGGTATTATCGCCCTCTTCATTGTTGGTTACATTCATTTCAAGGATAGGATTCTTTCCTCCATTCGCAACAATAAGCTTGGTTTCAGGTGTAAGAACCTTCATCAGGTTCCTCATATAATCAATCCGCAAATCCGCAATGAGAATGGCCTTTAATTCGCGATTTTCATCGAGAACAGGTGTAGCAAGTCCAATAATTCTTTGGTTGTCTTTAAGAATTTCCTCCTGATCAGAAATGATGGTATCTTTTGTTTTGATGACTTCCTGAATAAATGATAGTTTGGTAAAATCAGTATCATTTCGTAATGGAACTGAACCTGTTAACAAATTGCCTTTATTATTAAGTAAGTAAAGTCCCCCGTACCGAGGATCGTTTTGGTTTACTTGCATTAATAATGGTTCCATTTTTTTCGGAAAATCGAGGTCGTTTTTAGCAGAAAGAGAAAGAATATTTAAGCTAGTCTTCGTTTCACTAATGAATTGATCCCAGTTCTTTTGATAAATCGAGGCAACCCATAGAGCATCTTTTTTTCTTTCAATGTCATTTTCTTTTAAAATACGATAAAAAAAGTATGAACCTAAAACAAATACAGGCAGTACAACAACAATAAAATAGATATAAAACTTTCCTTTTCGAATTTTCATGTAAGTACCCCAAATTACTCTTTAAATAATAAACGTTTTTATTATATCAAAAGTTTCATTTGTTTACCGAAATATTCCTACTGTATAAGAGGAAATTGACAGGAATTGAAAAGTTTTTTATAATAATTTTGAAATCAAGATATTTTTAAGGTGGATATCCAGTACTCGATACATTATATCAAAAACATAAAAGGATGAGTTTTTTATGGAAAATGATTCAGTAGCTAAATCATTAAAGCTATTTATTGTCCTTTCAAGAGCGTATAAAGCGATCAATGAACATGTAAATAAAGTCATTCAGGCAAATGGTTTAAATCCAACAGAATTTGCTGTGTTAGAGCTTCTCTATCATAAAGGCGACCAGCCGATGCAGCAAATCGGCGGAAAAATTTTGCTTGCCAGTGGCAGTATAACTTACGTTGTTGACAAACTTGAACAAAAAGGAATGCTGCAAAGAATTGCCTGCCCGAAAGATCGCAGGGTGACATATGCTCAAATTACAGACGAAGGGAAAAGGTTTATTCAGGAAATTTTTCCTGAACATGCGAAACAAATTGATACGCTCATGTCGAGTCTAACTGATTCAGAGAAAACGGAAGCGATTGACTTGCTGAAAAAGTTAGGGTTGCCTGCAGGTAAATTTTAATACGGCCATTGGCCGTATTTTTTTTATTGAAGGAATTGTAATGAATAGTGTCGAATAAATATAGTTGGAAAATTGAAATAGGGGGATGTTTTCATGAGCTTTGAAAATTTTACATACGTACGTCCAGATTTAGAGGAAGTAACCAAAAAATTTACTACAGCGCTTCAACACTTTAAAAACGCCGCTACTGTTGAGGAGCAAAGCAAGGCAATGAATGAGATTAATCATATTAGAAATGATCTTGGTACAATGTTCAATCTCTGCTATATTCGCCATTCAATTAACACGAACGATGAGTTTTATAAGCAAGAACAAGATTATATGGATGAAATCCAGCCTGAAGTTGAAGGGTTAGTGACCAAGTATTACCAAGCCCTTGTTAATTCAAAATTTCGCAATCAGCTCGAAGAAAAGTGGGGACCGCAGCTTTTCGCTCTTGCTGAAGGTCAGCTTAAGACATTTAAGCCTGAAATTGTTCCTTTACTGCAAAAGGAAAATCGTTTATCAACGGAATATACGAAGCTGCTTGCTTCAGCTAAAATTGATTTTGAAGGGGAAGAAAGAACGCTTGCCCAGTTAGAGCCGTTCACGGAATCAACTGACCGGGAAATGAGAAAGCGGGCGAATGAGGCGAAATTTGGCTTCCTAGCAGATCACGAGGAGGAACTCGACCGCATTTATGATGATCTTGTTAAAGTAAGAACAGAGATTGCACATAAGCTTGGCTATAAAAACTTTGTGGAGCTTGGTTATTATCGAATGATGAGAACGGATTACAACGCTGATATGGTGGCTAATTTCCGTGCGCAGGTTAAGAATTTTATCGTGCCGATTGCGACTAAATTAAAAATACGTCAACAGGAAAGAATCGGGCTCGATAAATTAAAGTATTATGATGAAGGCTTCAAATTTCAGAGTGGAAATGCTACACCTAAGGGAAGTCCAGAATGGATTATCGAAAACGGCCAAAAAATGTACGAAGAGCTTTCGGCAGAAACGGGTACGTTTTTCCGCTTCATGCAGGATAACAAGCTAATGGATCTTGTTGCGAAAAAAGGAAAAGCCGGCGGCGGTTACTGTACCTTTATTGAGAATTATAAAGCGCCATTTATTTTTTCTAATTTCAATGGAACATCAGGTGATATCGATGTTCTGACCCATGAGGCAGGACATGCCTTCCAAGTATATTCCAGCCGTCAATACGAGATTCCAGAATATAATTGGCCAACCTACGAGGCATGTGAAATTCACTCTATGAGTATGGAATTTTTTACTTGGCCGTGGATGGATTTGTTCTTTAAAGATGATACGGATAAATATAAATTCTCACACTTAAGTGATGCCTTATTATTCTTGCCGTATGGGGTTTCTGTTGATGAATTCCAGCATTGGGTATACGAAAATCCTGAGGCTTCACCAAAAGAACGCAAGCTTCAATGGCGTGAAATTGAAAAAAAATATTTACCGCATAAAGATTATGATGGCAGCGAGTATTTAGAAAATGGCGGATTCTGGCAGCGTCAAGGCCATATTTATAATTCACCGTTTTATTATATTGATTATACACTTGCACAGATTTGTGCATTCCAATTCTGGAAACGTTCAAGAGAGAACCAAGAGGAGGCTTGGGCAGATTATGTCAAGCTTTGTAAACTTGGCGGCAGCATGTCATTCACTAACCTTGTCCGTGCAGCAAATTTAATTTCACCATTTGAGGATGGCTGTGTCGAATCGGTAGTTGGTGTTATTGAGAACTGGTTAAAATCTGTAGACGATCAAAATTTTAAAAAATAAAAAAAGCGAAGTCGCTTAATAATTGCGGCTTCGCTCTTTTAGCTAATAGGAAAGTATAAATTTTTCAAATTTATACTTTCCTAACGCATAAGTGCAACTACGCCTCTGTCTTCGCTCTTAGGGGCTCGCCAATCGGCGAGTTTTCTTTATTATTTTACTGTTACGACTTTACTAACAACTTTCAAATCACCGTTTTCAACCACTGCTGCTAATGTTTTAGCATCAGGCTGCTCTAAAATAAAATCGGCAATTTTATCTTCTAGCTGTTCTTGGATGAGTCTACGGAGCGGACGTGCGCCAAAAGCAGGGTGGTAGCCAAGCTCAGCTAATTTTTCTTTTGTTTCGGTGGTGACTGTTAATTCAATGCTTTGCTCGCTTAATGTTTCTTGTAATTCGCTCAGCATTAAATCGACAATATTCAATATATGATCTTTATCTAGTGTATTAAATTCGATTATAGAGTCAAAACGATTTAAGAATTCCGGCTTAAAAAAGCTTCCGAGAGAGTCAAGTATGCTTGCTTCTTCGATGGCTTCATTTGTGCCAAAACCAACATGAACTGTTTTGTGCCGGGTACCTGCATTGCTGGTCATAATTATAACTGTGTCCTTAAAGCTGACAATTCTTCCTTGGCTGTCAGTAAGACGGCCGTCTTCAAGAATTTGCAGGAACATATGTTGAACGTCTGGATGTGCTTTTTCAATTTCGTCCAATAAAATGATACTATAGGGATTTCTGCGTACTTTTTCCGTAAGCTGACCAGCCTCATCATGACCAATATAGCCAGGTGGTGAACCAATTAGTTTTGATACGCTGTGTTTTTCCATGTATTCACTCATATCGAGACGAATCATTGAATCTTTTGTTCCAAATAATTCTTCGGCAAGTGTTTTAGTTAGCTCTGTTTTTCCGACTCCGGTAGGACCGACAAAGAGGAAAGAGCCGATTGGACGATGTTTAGATTTTAATCCTGCACGGCTGCGTCTAATCGCCTTTGCAACTTTTTTCACTGCTTTTTCCTGACCGATGACCTTGTGATTAAGGTTCTCCTCTAATGCTTTCATTTTTAGCTGTTCGTCCTGCAGCAGTTTTCCAACTGGAATTCCAGTTTTTTGTTCGATGATTTCTTGAATATGGGAAACAGTAACAATCGGTCTCTCTGAGCTAAAATCTTTATTTAGTACTTTTTCCAGTTTAACCTCCTCATCTCTCAGAATTGCTGCCTTTTCATACTGTTCATTTTTAAGAGCTGCTTCCTTTTCAGCTGAAATCTCTTTTAGACGTGCCTCAATTTGTTCATTACTCTTATACTCTGAAGTAAGATTTAATTTGGATCCAGCCTCATCGAGCAAATCGATTGCTTTATCTGGCAAGAAGCGATCTTGAATATAACGTTGTGACATTTGAACACAGGCTTTAATTGCTTCCACGGAATAGGTGACTTCGTGGTAATCCTCATATTTCTTTTGGATTCCTTTTAAGATTTCAATCGCTTCCTCTGAAGTCGGTTCAAGGACATGTACAGGTTGGAAGCGTCGTTCTAAGGCGGAATCCTTTTCAATTAGACGGTATTCCTTTAATGTCGTAGCACCGACTACCTGTAATTCACCACGTGCGAGGGCTGGTTTTAACAAGTTCCCGGCATCCATAGAGCCTTCAGCAGATCCTGCACCTACAAGTAAATGAATTTCATCAATAAAAAGAATAATATTTTTTCGTTCCTGCAATTCAGAAATTAATTGCTTCATTCGCTCCTCAAATTGACCGCGAATGCCGGTATTGGCAACTAGGGAAGCGACATCGAGCAAATATACCTCTTTATTACGTAATTTCCCTGGAACATCTCCATTTGCAATTTTCATGGCAAGACCTTCAGCAATGGCTGTTTTCCCGACACCAGGTTCACCGATTAATACTGGATTGTTTTTGTTTCGTCTGTTCAGGATTTCAATCACTCGTTTTATTTCCTCATCACGGCCAATTACAGGGTCAATCAAACCTGCCTTTGCAATAGTGCTCAGGTTTCGACCGAATTGGTCAATAAAGCCGTTTAGAGCTGTATTTCCACCTCTTTGAGGGTCTTGTTGTCCATTCATATCTTGATCATGTGGAAAACCTTTTGTCATAAATAGGTTTTCAAATGGGGAGTTTGGAAATGCATTCATATTCGGGCCATAGCCAGCACCCAAAGATTGTTTTTCTTTTGTGTAGCATTCATGACAGAGTTTCATTTCCTTACGTTGTCCGTTAATATTTATACTTAATTGTACATTTGCATGGTTTTGGCTGCATCGTTGACAAAGCATTTATGATAACCTCCTTGTTATTCGTTTTTAAAGGATAACTTTCCCATTAGGCTTTAGTGCAACTTCACCTCTGTCTTCGCCTTTAGAGGCTTGCTAATCGGCGAGTTTACTTTATCAATTTGACTTTGACTATATTTGACCTTATGACCATAGTATACTCTGACCTTTTTTGACTTTCAAGTGATTTGTTTAGCTGGAAAGGAAATATAAACTTTTCCAAGTTTATACTTTCTTCCTGTGCATAAGTGCAACTACGCCTCTGTCTTCGCCCTTAGGGGGCTCGCCAATCGGCGAGTTTTCTTTATAGTAATGGTTACCAATTAAGGAAAAAAGCTCGTCTTTGTTTGTCCCTTTGCTCATATATTGATGATAAGGGGGAGATGGTGTGAAGAAGAATTGGACTCAAGCTCTTCAAATTGCAGCAGTCTACGTAGGCACAGTAGTTGGAGCGGGATTCGCCACTGGAAAAGAAATCGTTGAATTTTTTTCACGATTTGGTTTCTTTGGCTTTATTAGTATATTAATGAGCGGTTATCTTTTTATCATGATTGGGTCAAAGTTAATGCGAATGGCCGCTCAAATCGAGGCAAAATCCTATCAAGAATTTAACGAGCACCTATTTGGAAAATGGGCAGGCAGTATTATAAATATTTTTATGCTATTTATGCTTCTGGGAGTTAGTGCAGTAATGTTAGCCGGGGCTGGGGCAGTTTTTGAAGAACAGCTCGGGCTGCCAAAAAATCTAGGTGTTTTTATAACCATATTCCTTTCCTATCTGGTAATGCTTGTTGGCACAAAAGGACTTTTTGCTGTAAATACTTTTGTTGTTCCATTAATGATTACATTTAGTTTAATATTGATGTTTTTATCACTAAAAATGCCGCACTTTTTAGATCGCTTTTTGTTTATTCCGCATGCGACAGATGGCTGGAAAAGTGTGATCGCTCCATTTTCATATGCCGCATTAAATTTGGGATTGGCACAGGCAGTTCTGGTGCCCGTAGCCACAGAGGTTAAGGATGACTGGACAATTAAATGGGGAGGAATTCTTGGAGGACTTGTTTTAACACTAATTTTAATTGGCAGCCATTTTACTCTGATAATGCTGCCTAACCTGGAATTGTATGATATCCCAATGGCAATTATTATGAAAAACTTAGCTCCGTTTTTTTATTGGATTTTTGTACTTGTGATATATGGGGAGATATTCACTTCTGTGATTGGAAATGTCTTTGGCCTCGACAGGCAGCTGCAGCAATATTTCCCTGTTCCAACGATTTTATCGGTTACGGTTATTTTTGCTGTGTCCTACCTCATTAGTCTAGTGAATTATAGTACGCTGCTTTCCTACTTATATCCTCTATTCGGCTATATTTGCATGTCCTTTTTTATTTTATTATGGATGAAACCATTTTCACCTAGTAAGTAATAATAGAAAAAGCAGCTGACCTGAGCTGCTTTTTCTATTTAAACGGGAGGATGATAAATATCATGATATCGAAGATGATATGGGAAACAATCACAAGCGGCATACTCTTTTTCCAAAAATAAAGTAAGCCCCAGACGAATCCTGAAAAAAAGGCCGAGAAGACTAGCAATAGCGAGCCTGAATAAATATTGACGGAGGCGTAAAGCAACGCTGCGGATAAAATGCTCCATATTGGACTAAAGTACTTTAATAGAGTTTTTTGAATAAACCCACGCCAGAAAAGTTCTTCTCCAGGTGCGGCAACCAGAACAAGAGCAATGTACTGCCAAAAAACATGTGGAGAATACCAGCGGTAAAGCTTTTTTATGGTTTTCTCAAAAGGAAGATGGAGAACTTGGATTGCTTGAAATCCTAACCAAAAAACAAAATATAACAATAATCCGGTTAGGACACCTAGGAAAATATATTGGATAAAGGATACCTCATCATCTACATCCCCTTGGAACATGGCCAATGCTATTAACACGAGCACCGATCCAGTAAAGATATACCAAAATATTGTTTTATCATGGAATGAAAAAAATATCAG
>Ga0213825_1001417_pt1 | contig 16326 bp, 21 predicted proteins | sample MC6MC0900MG_FD_179896 | JGI IMG/M metagenome (GOLD analysis project Ga0213825, IMG submission 179896) | Enriched soil aggregate microbial communities from Iowa State University, Ames, United States - MC6-MC0900-MG | ecosystem: Environmental > Terrestrial > Soil > Unclassified | place: USA: Iowa... | reverse complement strand
ATGGATTTCAAGATAGGCAAGGTGATGGTCGGTCGGAATGAATTCCTCGAAAAAGAACACCTGCCTTTCGCGTGAGAAGCGCTGCATCAGGTGCTGCGGTCTTTGCAGAACAAAATCCCATCTGAGATGGGAAAAACAGATAAGGGGGGAATTGGCCGGCACGCCGACATCAGCCGATTGCGGGTGGGAATTCAGCAGGTTCATCAAACACCTCGCAATAAAGCGCACGTCACATTGACGGTCTTCGAACCACCGGTCGGCCCTATAGTTCCTGAGATGTCATAAAAAACGATCCGGCTAATATTCGCCGAGGATGCGTTCCAGCTTCCGGATGCTGTGCGGCCACGTCCAGTTTGCGAGGACGACGTCACGGGGCCGATAGGAATCAAGTCGTCCAAGCATGCTGCTTATCCCCTCGTGAAATTCCTCTGGGGCCGCTGTGCCGCCAGTATCTGGCGTGATGTATTGCAGGCCACAGCTCAACCGACTATTGGCGAGAACCGGAATGCCCGCCAGCATATATTCGGTGAGGATCGCAGGCGCGCCGTCGTCAACCCCGCAGACGACGCCGATCCTTGCCATGTTCATCAGCCGATTGACTTCGGCGAAGGCGACACCCGGGGGATCGACGAAATCGACATTTATTCCCAACTCCCGGGCCTTGCGGTGCAAGTCACCGATCATTTCCCCATAACCGCAAACACAGAGCGTGCGTAGCGAGCGAGGTAGCCTGTCGAGAGCCGCAAACAGGATGTCGTGCCGTTTGTATGGCTGGGCTGCGGCAACATAGATCACGTCGTATATTTTGCGCAGGCCCAGGGGTCGAAAGGTCAATTCGGACGCAAATTCCGGACCGATTGGCATGATCGCGGTCGCCATCTCGGGATGACGTATGCGTACCTCTTCGGACTGCCACTCAGCGCCCGTCAGGACAAGATTGAAATGACGGCTGACCTCAAACGGCACTCTTAACGCCGGCGCATCGATCGAATTGTAGATTTTGTAGCTGTCCCGGCACGCCGCGAGAATGTTCTCATCGACGCCAAGGCCCCAGACGCAGAGGATCGACGGCACCCCGAAGGCCTCAATGTGACCGATCATGTCGTTTGACGAAAAAGGTGCAGCCCCGCCGTTCATCCTGAACATTCGGCGCCTCAGGTGGGAGCCGGGAAGTATCGTGTCCCTTGGAGGCGTTTCCCCGCGCCAGTGCGTCCATATCTCGGCGCAATTGACCAGTCCTGTTTTAAGGGCGGCAAGGGGCAAGCGCTCAATATAGCCGCCAACAACCTCCACCGGTTTTGGTGATTGTGATGGATGTGGATAATTTCCACGGGAGCCTGCAAGCCATTGATTGCGAAACCATTCAACGCTCTGGACACCGGAGTGATCGGACCTGCCATCCTGAAAATCGCTGATGATGACTATTCTACGTATTGCAGCGGACGAACAGTTCGCCATGGTTTGCCTCCGGGTATCGTTCAAGTCTGCACATCCCCGCCAGGCTTGATGAGATCCGCCGAGCCGCGATGCCTCATGGAAAGTCGCTGATGCGTTCTGCAAGATCAGCTGAAACGCCTCGCCAAAAAACGCTCAGCCCGCCCCATCCAGATTGATGGCGTTGCAATCACCAGAACCCAATCCATCACCTGTTCCTTCATTGAGCGCAGCGCAAATAAGGCCAGAATTGCCGTTCAGTTCTAGGTCCAGTTCACATGATCAATCGCAACGCTCGTGAAAACGATGCGGTTCAAACCAGGCGTAGCGGACAGGTTGACCTCAATGGTGCTGCCGTAATGATGACTGACGATGATTGGAGCGGTATCGATAACTTCTTTTGGAGGATTGACGGGTCGGGTGGGACCAAACTGTCGCGATCAAAGTAAGTTCCGCAATCTTCAAGCCACGAAGTGTACCAGCACGACCGCCGCGTTGAATGAGGAGCCCCTGGGCACCATTGCGCCAAGGCGCATGATGGGAAGGTTCGGATCTGCGCTTGGCCGCGATCGACGAAGCGCTCGGTGCCGTCGATGAAAGTTGCGTCGTCGGGTAAGGAACAGGACAGGCTGGGCGATTTCGTCGGGCTGGCCGACATGGCCGACGGGGATCAGGCTTGCGAGATAATCCCTGGTAGCCTGCGCCTGCACGCTGCCGCCGAAAATTTGCCCAGTCCATCCGTGTCGGTGACGCCGACGCTGATCGCGTTGGCGCGGATATCCTATTCAATCCCTATGACGGGCCAGTCCCATTCTCGCTTCCGCAGACAGACAAAGGCTGGATCGAGGTATGACGACAGTCGATCCTGACTTGGCGGACCGGGAAATCGAAGCTGCTGAATATGTACTGATCGAACGCAGTCTTGTGTTGCTGCGTTCAGGGAAAAGTCGTTGAAGAAACGTTCGGATCGTCGTTTCAGCATGCGCTGATTGCCGCAGACTTTTGCCTGATCAGGATTGGACACGCATTCGCCACTTAGGATCTGACGTGTTGGGCGCCGCTCGATGCTTGACCGGCGATCATCAGCGAAATGGCACTGCAAACCGCTGGATAGTAGGTGGAAGCCAGGGAGGCGAGACCGACGCACGTCGCGGCCGACCCGCCCGAGGCTAGTCGACGAGTAAACTCACCCCGATGCCGATCAACATCACGGCCTCCAAGATGCCGCCGGTAACGAATAATGCGGAAGTTATAATTTCCGCATAGTGCCGGCGCGGTCTTGGCGGCGAATAATAGCTGGCGGCGTTGAGTAGGCCGCCGAAAAGCCAGATCACCAGCCCGGCGATACCGACCGTCGCCCACGAACCCGAAATGGTATGCATTTCTCCTCCTTTCACGCCGCCTAACCAGACGCGGAAGGGATTGTTCCGGACAACCGCGAGCTGGTGCGCACCGACGTAAGTCCGAACACGCCGGGGAACTTTCGAGGGGCATCACAGTTCGGAAAACACCACACGGAGGATGACGAATGGCTACCGACCCGCGCGATATTTTTATGACGAGATTGCGCAACGCCCACGCCATGGAAGATCACGCTTTATCGATCATGAAGCCGCAGATTTCCCGGATTGAGAATTACCCTCACGGGGAGGCTCGGCTGGAACTTAACGACCGCGAGACAGAGCAGCAGATCGCCCGTCTGGAAGAGATCCTGGACAGCGCTTGACGCCAACTTACCTGAGCGAGTGTCGCGACACGAAAGATCCTCTGGATGCACGAACCTTGGGAAGCCACCAGGGCGGACTGTGTTCCGGGTTGCCAAGTCCCTTTCCTGCAAGGTAGCTTTCGATGCTCAACAACAGGGTTTCAAGGAAAGCGAAGCGATACACCGGCCTGAGGATCAACACGAGCAAGTTAGAGGTATCAGGTGCGTGAACACAGTCGCGACGATGACAGTCGAGTAGAAACGTCCGATTCCTTGCCAGCGCCGTTGAGCGAAATCCCGGCCGGACACGTGACGTGGCGAGACTTTCTGCAGGTTTCGCCGGTTGCAGCTTATCTCACCGATGAAGCCGGCGTGCTGATATTCTACAACGAGTTGGCTGCCGATATATGGGGACTTAGACCGCGTCTAAAGGAAGTCAGATACTGCGGATCCCTGAGGCTCCACACACGGGATGGCAAGCCATTGCCTCATGCAGAGAGCCCGATGGCGATGGCCCTTCGGGATAAGCGAACGGTGCGAGATCATCAATTGCTTTATGAGCGACCCGACGGAAGCCGGGTTCTGGTCCGTACGTTCGCATCGCCGGTGTTCGATAGCGGCGGTGTCCTCTCCGGTGGTGTCAACATGCTGATTCAAGAGCCGGATGATGAATTTGCAGACGAGATAACACAACGCATGAGAGCCATAATCCAGTCCTCCGACGATGCAATTCTGGCAAAGGACCTGAACGGTACAATCACGGACTGGAATCGCGGCGCAGAAAAGTTGTTTGGTTATACGGCAGAAGAAGCTGTGGGCCGTTCGGTCACGATGCTGATCCCCCCGGATCGAGCCGATGAAGAGCCCAGTATTCTGGCGCGTCTTCGGCGCGGGGAAAAGATCGACCACTACGAAACGGTGCGCCAGCGCAAGGACGGCTCACTGGTTGATATATCCTTGTCCGTGTCACCGATCAGGGGCCGCGCCGGTCACGTCATAGGTGCTTCCAAGATTGCGCGCGACATCACGGAACGTCGGCGCGCCGAAGAGCAACAGCATCTGTTGATCCAGGAGATGAACCATCGGGTAAAGAACCTCTTCACCGTGGCGGCCAGTATAGTTTCACTCAGTGCGAGAACGACAACAACGTCTGCTGAGCTCGCGGCCGCGGTCCGCGATAGACTCGGTGCTCTTTCCCGCGCCCATATGTTGACGGTTCCGCCGGCTTCAGCGGAAGCTGATCGCCTCGCGCAGACGGCGACACTTCATTCTCTGATTAAAACGATCCTCGCTCCGTATGGCCAGAGCGCGGCGTCTCACGCGATCGTCAGTGGTCCGGATATCGTCCTCACCGGCGGTTCCCTGACGAGCTTTGCACTGATGCTACATGAGTTCGCCACCAACGCAGCGAAATACGGCGCTTTGTCGACCGAGCAGGGGCGGGTTGAAATTACATGTGAAACCGACGGCGGGCTGTTCACTCTCTTGTGGACCGAGAAAGGTGGGCCGCCTGTCCAGCGAAAGTCCGACGGGGTAGGTTTTGGCACAATTCTCGGTCGCGCAACCATTGGCAGCCAGTTGGGTGGAGAAATTCACCGTGAATGGAAATCCGACGGTTTGGTCATCCGGCTAACGGCTCCCCGTGATCGTCTTTAGTCTGACGCTGAACGGCGGACGTGCATTAGATCGAGCGACGCAATCCGGATCACGGATTTATCGAAATTTTGCATCCAGGAGTACGTCTGAGATCCACTTCAACTGTGCCGATACCTAAAGTTCAAATCTTTTCTTGGCTGACATTTCCTTGGCAACCTGACGGATAAGGACTGGCGAGGCAATCAGGGGTTGATTGGCGGTCGCCATTTATAGGGGTCGACTCTAATCGGGAAAGGAGTAGACTTGTCAACATTGCCACCAACCGAATTAATAGGCGGTGGTACCTGAGGGTCTATATGTGCTCCCGCCTATTCTTTTGGGGGTAGCCGTGTGCCACAGCCAACAAATTACAATCATTGCTTGCTTCGACGTGTACTTGCACGTTGGGCCACTCGTTTCACCTCCAATGAAGCTTTGCAGGCCCATCTTGTGGAAAAGACCATCAGCGAAGTCCTTCGGGAGTTTCCGGCAATCGCCAACGAATCTTCCATTGATGTCGAGCTGCTGGGGATGATGCGGCGCGTCGTGCTTCTGGAATTTCGCGTTCTAGAGGTCAGTGGATACCGTTCAGCTGCAGACAAGCGCTCCAACGGTGCGAACAATGATCAATGAAGTGTCGATGACAGACCCTGGCCGTTAAGGAGCGCGTCGGCTATTTTTCCGACGTTGCGTTGTGTCGTCACACAAGACGTGGCCGGCTTATTGCGTCCTGTGGATGGGCACAAAAACAAGCGGTGCCCTCATCGCGTTGAGAAGCGCAATTGTTTGCATCGCGTTTTTTCCGTCGACTTCAACATCAATGGTTGCCCTTCGACCTAATCAGCTTTTGGCATCAGTCGGACCTGCTGATAGAGACCGTACCGATAATTGTCGTCGCAGCAGCGACGATGTGCGCGCGAAATTTCGCGGTCTGGCGCGCCCGCTGCTCTACAGCCATCAGTTTTTTCCTCTGAAAAAACGCAGCAAGCATCGTCCTCGATTTTGGCAGGACCCGCTGTGCGCCGCGGTAAGGTGGAATTGACCGCATCTCTTGCCTAGCGAGCATAGTTGCTGGATTGAAAGGCCAGAAAAATACAGTGAGGTATCTTTACACCACAGCAAAACCTTACTGCGGCTCAGCGGTCCGGGTAAATACTAAGAGGTCTTTTCGCGATTTTTGCCGGAACCAACATCTTGAGAGCTGGTTGAATAAAACACCGCTAGAAAACAGGATAGTGCACGATGCCACGATATTTCTTCCACGTCCGAGACGCTCAAGGTGTCTCTGTGGATACCGAGGGTGCGATGCTGACGAGCGATGAACGTGCCTGTAGCGAGGCCGCGCAAGCCGCCAGAGAAATGTTGGCGGAGAAAATTCTCAAGAATGAAGTTGTAGATGGCGCGGAGTTCGAGGTTGTCAGAGGCGACGGCGTATTGGTTGCAAAAATTCCGTTGAGATCGGTTGTGCGCTTCAGCTGACCGGTTTGTTTGCCTGCGGAACCATTTCCTCAGTTGATTATCAGACACCCGCCAAAATACTACGAAGTCGGGAAGTATGATCTCGACCGGTCGCGTAAATTCGTTCATCGTCCCCGCTACAGCCTTGCTGGCAGGCAGCGGTCATCGGTTCCTCGGGCCAGCGCCCCGTGATATGCGGCGGTAGTCCAGCACCGTGAGGCAAATCCCGTGGGGAAGGTGGTCGCCAGACGGGATTATCTCCCACCACCTCTTATTTTCCTTCACGAGGTCGAGTTTCACCTGAATCGTTCCTCCAGATTCGTTGTCGAAGGCTTAGGTCGCGTCGCCAGTGATCAGTAGATAAGCACTTTCTCGGCGAATGCAGTGGATTCGCCGTGGCTGCACCGGCGGCTGGACGTTTGACGCCGTGGTCACCTTGGCAGGCGTCGCATACCTCCTGCACTCGCCTCGGGCCGGCCACAGCGCATATTATCGCCGACGGAGTATGCAATGGTGGCGCATCATGGGTGATGAAGCCGAGCGAGCGGCGCGGACGTGATTGGGTGACCGAACAAATATCCTCGTTGTCGATCACAATTACGCTGTCCTGAATGTCGAAGAAGCGCGGCAGCGGATTGGCGGGTGTGCCTTCCAGGACATGCGTTTGGTGCCCGGTCCTGCTGCGTGGCCGGGATCACGCCCTTCTTTTCGATTATCGGCTTTAACGGCGTCACAGGAACATCTCGGTCGGCCCGCAGTTAGGCCTGATAAAAACTCAGGAGGAAAAGATGAAAAAGTTTTTGATAGGCACGGCGTTTCTGGCTTTTGCAACGGCTGCAATAGCTCAATCGGCAACGGAAAAGACGGGCGTGAACTCGGCTCTCGGCATCGCCCCGAGCGTAGAGGATTTCGTACGTGAGGCTAGCAGCAGCGACGTGTTTGAAATCGAATCCAGCAAGCTCGCACTCGCGCGCGGCGACGAAGAAACCAAAGCCTTTGCACAGCAGATGATAACCGACCATGAGAAAACCAGTGCCGAGCTGAAGCAACTCGTCGAAAGCGGTCAGGTAAAGGCGACGTTGAACGCTACCACCAACTCATCGCACCAGACGATGCTTGATGATCTCAAAAAGCTGGAGGGCTCTGAATTTGTCGAACAATATAAGGAAAATCAGGTTTCTGTCCATGAAGACGCCGTAGATCTTTTCAAGCGTTACTCTCAAGGCGGGGAAAACCCGGTACTGAAAGCCTGGACTGCTAAAACGCTTCCGGCCCTTCAGCATCACCTCCAAGTCGCCGAGGGGCGTGAAAAATAACTAGGAGAGACGCCCGCTTGGGAAATTGCGGGGCCGTGATCGATTTCCACGGGCGGTCATTCGGTGAAAATCGTCCCAGCCCTTCTTGGAAATATCCAGCGCCTATCCGGAAAGGCCTCGCCACATGGCCCCGACGACCGCAACGCTCTCGATACGGTTCTGCGATCGGAGCTCTACCGCAGCGTGGCAATGAAGCGTGCAACAGGGGTCGGTGGTGAGTTTCAACACCTACCCTCATGGTCTGGGTTATGCGCGCTTTGCGCCCGTCCCGAACTCTTTCTTTTTGAAGCGGGACGCGGCTGATCCAGCTAATTAGTTCTTTCCAACCCGGACGTTGGGGGCGAGGCGGAACAGGCGGATCCAGACCTGCGAAAGTCAGCCGCTTCATTTCTCTTTGGAACAAGCATCTTCAAATTGTGGTTAGGCAGCCCCAAAGGGAGGATTAAGCACAATGGACAAGAAGACCGAATATCAGATTGCACCCCACGAGCGCGGCTGGGCTGTTGTAATCGACAACGTCATCAAGGCCGTTTATCCGAGCCAGTATCTTGCGGCCACATCAATACATGCTCGGGAAAATTATTTCGTTCTCGTGGACGAAATTGTTTGCAAACGCGGCGTTGCCCATGCGGTCGCAACAGATGTTGCCGTAAGAGGCCGACATCGCAACCAGCTTCATCTGGCAGCGGGGCTGCGCGATCGTATAGGTATACCGCTCAAGCGCCAAAGTGGAGAGATCAGTTCACCGGTATCTTTGGACGCGCAAAGGCATCTGTAGGAAGATATCCGACGCCGCCAGGGCGAACGGTCGGGCCGCACGCCTTGCGAGACACTATGGCAGACTACGGGGGCGATCACCGTTCCCGGCAAATGACCTTGTCATTCAATCCGCTCATCTTCGGCTCATATCCGGCCCGGATGCGTATGGAGCAGGAAAGATGGCGCAATGACGACAGGGAGCGTGAGGATCACCAGCACATAGACGATCATTCTCTTCCACGTCCGGTTTCAACCGCGGAGCGCGCCGTCATCGATACCGACGGGAGAGTACAATCAAGCTTCTCGCTGACAGAGCGGTTAAGATCGTCGTCGGGTTGAATATGTTCGCGTCGCTCAGCCATGGTGTCCTCCTGCTTTTTGCCGTCGACATGGATGCTCATCTGAGAGCACTCGCGATCAACAGATCATTGGCGTCCTTGCTCGCTACGGCGAAGAGCGGCAACTGGTCTTTTCCGGGAATGGAATGAACTTGGTGTGGAATACCTGCTTTCAGGCATGTAGCAACGAGGTGCTCGCACGCTACCTCGGAAGGTCCGCTTCGGAGCAACGCCAGGCGGCAGCTCTTCAACGTCTGTTTATAATGTGCGCCTGTCTTGTTCAGCCAGTGCTCCTCCAACAGTCGAACCACCTCATCCACGCCGTAGACGGCGAAGCAGCGTCTGCCTAAGGAGAGTCCGAGCGAACAAGTGCCTAGAAGAGGGATAGTTGTCATTTTTTCCTCCTTTGTCCGGAGCCATAACGGGTCGTCTGGCCCCGTTTCGCCTGGGAGAAGCTTCTGCCGGACGCCCGGGTTGCAATTCGCAAGAAAACGGTAATAAGCGCCGCGTACCTGTTTTTGGGCAGAGCTTTAAGTAACTGTTTCCCGCTTAGTAGGTGTCCTCAAGGCCATCAAGAAAGTGATCTTTTAAGGGTCCTTCGCGTGGGCATTGGAGCCTCCTGTTTAACGAGCCCGGAACCGCGCTCGGCGCGATTTGGTCCGGCACCCGGAATGCGTCGAAAACGTGCCATGGATGAAACTTGATATTTGGCTCTATCGTATATCCAGGAAATCTACTGCCAAGCGTCGCAGATATTTGATGATACCGGACGAAACCTCGACGGTTCGCCGAGCTTATAATAGTAGTTAACACACGCTGCTGCCGGCGGCATGCGGGGAGCATTGCATGCAGACTAGCAAACGCCTCACCATTCTCGTCATCAGCGCGGCCGGCACTATCACGCCCGAAATCAAAGCAGCATGGTCGATGGCCGAAGTCGATTTGGTCGGGCCCTACCCAGCCGATGCGATAAACAGCGGGGATGTGCTTCGATACACAGCGGCTATAATCGACGCCCGTTACGAGGCGGAAACCATGTTGCCCTTGACAGAACAGCTAGACGAAAAAAGCAATACCCCATCTTTTTTTCGTGCCACAGACTATTTCAACCCATGAACCTGGGCCTTTCGTGCTTTCGGGACGCTCATACGATATTCAGAACATTGTTTCTGGATTAATGGCGCAAGGGAGCAGTATTCGGCACTAGGGCCGAAGAAATCCTCTCTCCGCCTGTGACGCGCCAGGAATCACTTCCGGTGTCAAAGCGAGTGGGCGCTTATCTCCCTGAGAAATTGTTCGTTGCGGGCGAGCGATAATCTGGAGGCGATTTTCGATTGCGGTCGCCGCCAGATTCCAGGGCGGTAACCCGCTCCAGTTCTTTCCTCGTGAACCAGGCGCCCCTGAAGAGGCTCGAGAAAAACCGGAGCGGTGCCTCGAAACCGGTTTCGGCCAGCAGGGCGACGACCGCGTCTTCGGACCGAGGCGGCTCGGCGCCCTGCAGTATCCTTTCCATCTTCGCTCGCACCTCATCGGGGCTGGCGCCATTCATTCGCCACCGCACCACCGCTGCGCCCAGGCCGCGAGCAGTAGCGGTTCCGAGCTGTAGCTGCGATAGTTTCCAACGAGCACGACCGGCGCGCCGGCTTCAGCCTTTTGGCCAGTTCAGCCATAAGGTCACACTTCGCGGTCTCACGGCTATTCGCCCAGTTGGGAAGTTCAGGAGCCGTAGTAACTGTGTCTACGAGACCGGTTATCGGCGTCAACGGAAGCGCATTCTGCTCTCAACCACGCTCCTCGATCGTATCGTTCACAACGCCCACCGCATAACGCTCGAAGGCGAGAGCATGCGGAAGCGGAAAACACCAACGCTCTTGACCAGCGCCGAAATAACGAAATCAATCACCATTGACAGCAACCAGGCTGGCGGAACTCGATCGAGCCCGCTGTCCGCGACTTGCCGAAAACGCTGTCCCGATTCATCGAAATCCGCAGCCACACAGCGCGATAGGCAACAAAGTGCCGATTTCGCTTATGAACGGCTCATCGGCACCCCCGCCGAACTGAGCCAAAACCCCGGAAAATTCCAGCTCCCGCTGGCCCAAAATCGGGGAGCACCTCATAATGGGCTGGACCATAATCCATTCTGGAGGAAATTCTCAGTGGCAGGTCAAACTTAGCACATTGACTCAGAGCGACAGGCCGTTCCAAAAACTACAACGCGGCTTTTATGGCCGGGATGCGTCAAAAGCTGACATCAGCTATTGGTGGAAACAAAGACGCGAATACCTGAGGTCGTTCTGAAAGGTGCATCCAGTTCGGATATCGTAACGTTAACGACACATGGCTAGATGCTTCTTCTTTGGTCCCAGCGGTCATGATACCAAAGCCACTGGTCCGGATACTCCCTAATCCAGCTTTCTACCTTTTCGTTTAGAAGTTGGGTGGTCCTCCAGACATCTACATAACCCGTCTCATCGCGCGGGATCACAATTTTTCGCTCAAGCTCCAGCCGGAACCGGTTGTCGGGTAGGCGAATGCAGCGAGCGGGAAAGACATCGCATTCGAACTGCCGTACCAATTTTGCTAACAGAGGGTTGGTTCTCGCGTCTTCACCGAAGAACTTGGTCGGCAGGCCTTTACGGAACTTCTGATCGACTAGAATACCGACGCCGCCCCCGCGCTCGAGTTGACGAGCAAGTGCGAACGATGAACCCGCGTGCGACGGGACAAGGGTCCCCATTCTCTGCTTTCGAAAATTGGAGATTTTCTCGGCGATGTATGGATTGTTGGGAGGACGAAACAAAGCAGTTATATTCAGGCCAAACTTGGCCCCGACTACGGCCAGCAACTCGAAATTGCCTGTGTGCGCGGTGAATACGATAAACGGCCGCTTATGATCGTTGAGTTCCTGAAACTCCTCAGTCCCCGTAACTTCGATCCGTCCGGTTTCATCCCTCGCAGGATCATAATCGAACAATTGTTCCAGGAAGACATATTCGGCGGCTAGTCTGCCCATGTGTCCCCAACTTGCTATCGCAATTTCCCGCCGTTCGACGTCTGATTTCTCCGGATACGCAAGAGCCAGATTATGAAGCACAAGCTTATGTCGTGGGGTCATCGGTCCGACCATCCGCGCAAGCCGATCTGAAAATCTGATCGCTGGATCGGCAGGAAAAAGGTTCAGGACGCGCAGAAAACTCAAAGCTACAGCGGCGTTGAGCCATTGGCGGCATTTTTCCATCCAAGAGACGAACTGCCTCAATATTCTCTTCATACTACTATTCATTCACGGCTTCTTTTTCCTATCTCGCTCTGGCCTATCAGACTGTGAGCCGCATCCCCCCTTAGTTCACCACTCTTGTGCAACCCGGAGAGACAGGTGAAATGCCCCAAGAAGGCTGTTACAGCGAGATGGTGGAAATGCCGGAGGTTAGACTGATGACCAGAGAAGAAATGTTGAGCTACTCTCAGGCGGTTTGCGATGGTCTTCGCGAGGATGCAGACGGGGTGAGACGCGAAGTTCTTGCCCACGCAGGAAATAGGTGGTCGCTCGGCGTCATACACACCCTCGGCGTTTATGGCAGACTTCGGCACGCGGATATCGGTAGACGGATGCACGGTGTAACGCAGCGGATGCTAACTCGAACGCTCCGCCAACTCGAAAGAGATGGCCTCGTCACGCGCCACGATCTTGTCGAGATGCCCCCTCGGGTGGAATACGAACTGACAGAAATGGGAATGGGTCTCCTCATTCGTATGATCCCCTTGTGGACATGGGTCGTGGAGAATTCCGAACAATTCCGAAAGTCACGCGAGGAATTTGATTCCCGGCCGCCGGAGAAGCCTTCCTGGCAAACGTTCTAACGGTCGAGAAACACGCCGCTCCTTTGATGTCATCACGACATCGACCGGATGGAGAATGGGCGAAGCGGACGAACCGGGAGAGTGCGGCATACCGCGCTCCCCCTGTCTTATCACCACCTCACGTCGACTTCCGCCCCAAAGGGACGGCGTTACCTTGCGATCAGGTTCGCGTCGATCCAGTCTGACACCTCCGTCACCTTGATGCGCTCGCGCACGTTGAACGTCCCCGCCTTGTCCCATGCCATGCCTCGCCCAATGCCGAACGCTGCACGGTACTTGCGCATCATGTTTTGTGGGTCCTTTGCCAGTTCATCCATAAGGACGGGCACGGTCCATTCGGACCGGTTAAAGGGCCGTTTTAAGCCCGCCTCCAACTTGTCCGCAAGCTCGCCATAGGTGACGGTGTCACCGGCTAGAAAGACGATCTCGTTCCTGATGGTCGGTTCGTAAAAGACGATTTCAGCCGTAAGCACGCCGATGTCGTTGGGGGTAGTCAACGTTACGGCAGTATCGAAGCTTCCGAGCGCGTTGACCTTGTTCTTCTCCAGATCAACGACGCCGAATTCTGGTTCGAAGAGATAGCTCATGAACATGCCAGTGGAGATGATGACCCATTCCGTCTTGCTCTGAGACCGCAGGAGTTCACGCACATCGAGCTGAGCGTCGAAGATGTCCTGCGGACCACCTCGACCAATCTTCTCGAAATCCACACCGAACTGCCAGGGGAAATAGCGGGGAATGCCCGACTGCAGCGCTGCCCTGGCGAGCTTTATTGGCGTATCGATGCCTGCCGCGTAGCCCGTGCAGCCGATCACGGTGTCGTATTGCGAGAAGACCGAGGCCAACTCCTCAATCGAACTTTTCACCAAATCGCCCAAAACGATCTCGATTTCCAAGTCACGGATTTCAGCGATGTCGCGCTGCTTGGCCGGTACATCGGACACCACGGCACTGGCGCGCAGCAAAACACTGATCTTGGCGTCCTCGATATCCTTGGCGCGATGTGCCAGGCTGCGTAGGACCGGCATGCCGAGTTCTCCGGCACCAAGCACGAGAATGTTCCGTGACTTCACGGTGGAAACTGCATTGTTCATCGATTTCAATCCTTCGAAATTTTCTTTGTGCCGCTATTTGGCAAGGCGCTGCCGCGAAGAAAAGAAGGTACACGAATGATACTGCTGCAAAATCGAGGGACGGTCGTTTCCGTTGGATCAGCCTTCCAACTTGATCGTTGGTAGTGGTCAAGCAGACTTTAGCCGTCTCTTCGCGGCAAGAAATTCCACGGCATAAGCTCGTGAATGCTGCTCTGCTTGTGGCCATTTGCGATGGGAGAAAGTGTAGCGGTCAAGTAGGCCAGCGGATCGACCGCATTGAATTTGCACGTTTCGATGAGTGAGGCGATGGACGCCCAATTCGCCCTCAATCCCGCATGCCTCGCCAATGGCCGTCCAATTCATACGGCCACTAACGATCAGCGGTGGCCGGCGGTGGATGACAAGACCTATGAGAAAGGTCCTAATGCTTTGCAGCATTCGCTTTGAGGCGATTGGCGCAATGCGTACCTCGCAGAAATCCGAGATTTTTCGTTGAAAGTAATGAGATGAAAGATCGTGTTTTGCCATGCTATTATTCCGTTCTCTCGGCACCAGTGCCGAGCACGGGCGGATAGGAGCGGACATTTAAAGAAGGTTGTATTGCGGGTGTGCTTCCAGTGTCGTTGCCGAGATTGTCTCAGTAGAGGAAACAAAATTGATCTGTAAGAAGATCTTTTAGCCTGATATGATTCCTATTGGCGGCATTGAGTTTGACATGAGCAGATGCTGTGAGATACGTAAACATATCATAATGGGAAAGATGAATCGTTAATGTATCATATGCAATCGGATCCGGAGGCTCTTCAGGACATAGGGCGGCTGCTCAAGACGTCGCGCAAGACTTTGGGCCTCACCCAGGAGCAGGTTGCGGATATGGCGGGTATATCGCGTCCGCGGTACCGCGAGATTGAGGCTGGAGCCAGCGCTGCCCGTACGACCACTCTGATCAACATTGGTCGTGCGCTTGGTCTGGAACTGATGCTCATCCCGCAGGCCATTGTCCCGGCGGTTGAAGCTTTGCTGCAGCCAGGTGGCGCCGACGATGACCTTCCTGCTTTCCTCGCCAGTCCTGATGGTGATGGCAATGTCTGATGCGCCTCTTGATCCAAGATTTATAACCTCACTGGACGTGCTGCTGAATGACCTGAAGGTCGGCATGATCGTGAGGACGCCGGGAGACTTCAACGCGTTCAGCTTTGAGGAGAGCTATCGACAGACGGGTGGTTTCCCAGTGCTCAGTTTGTCATTTCGCGCGGCACATGGGGGTTTGCGGAAGGACCCGAAGCCTGTCGCAAGGGCTTTGCCATCGTTCTTTGCGAACCTTCTTCCAGAGGATAAACTGCGCGAGGCGATGGAGAGGCACCATTCAGGCAGCGTGCGAGCAGGAAATGATTTCGACCTGCTTGTAGCACTCGGATCGGATCTGCCGGGAGCTGTCCGAATTGTGCCGAGCGAAGGCAGCATTGTTCGTAATGAGGGTTTGACACCCTCGAGACCGAAGGCCCGGTTTTCGCTCGCCGGCGTGCAGATGAAACTCTCCGTCATCAAAAACACAGGCAAGGGCGGCGGTCTGACGATCCCCTTAGGCGACGAGCAGGGTTCATATATCGCCAAGTTTCCATCGACATCATTTCCCGGTGTCTCGGAAAACGAATTTGCAAATCTCGCATTGGCCGAAGCGATTGGTATGGACGTGCCGGAACGCGAGCTCGTGGAACAATCGCAGTTCGAGGGTATTCCGGAGGAGTTTGAGACATTGTCCGACGGCAAAGTCCTCCTCGTCAAACGTTTCGATCGCGTTGCCGGTGGTGAACGCATCCATATCGAAGATTTCGCACAGGTATTCGGCGTCTATCCGTCTCGAAAATATGAGGGGGCCTCATATCATGATATCGCTGTGGCTATTGGGGTCGCCGTTTCTTCAGCGGCAGCCCTCGAGTTCGTCCGACGACTGGCTTTGGCAGTCCTGACAGGAAATGGCGACATGCACCTCAAGAATTGGTCGCTGATTTATTATGGGAAGGGCAACAAGCCGGCACTCGCCCCAGTCTATGATGTGCTCTCGACAGTCCCTTACATTCCGTCGGACGCCATGGCACTGTCGCTGGCCGGTGAAAGGCCGTTCAAGGCAATGAACGCCCAGCGATGGAAAGTCTTCGCGCATCGCGCGCGACTGCCTGAAGCTGCTGTGCTGAAGGCTGTTACGGAGACCGTCGAGCGCGTCAACCAGTCTTGGTGGTCTCTGCCTGAACGAGCTGTTCTACCCGATAGAGTATTGGAACGGATTGATGCCCACATCAAGCTGATGTCGCCGATCCTCGGCACGTGCGCGAATTAGCAATTGGTGTTTTTGCGTAACTCGTTAGCAGTTTCATAGCCCACCAAAATCGATAGGGTTGCTGGTTCGAATCCGTTCAAGAAGAAGGTTTGGTCGAGCTCTTTCTGGGAATGAGCGTTGGAGCGGAGATGCGGATTCGATCTTCGCTTGGAATTGTTCCGCTCGCCAGAAGATCCAGAGCATTCGAAGCAATCTGATCAAAAGGCACACGCAGCGTCGTTAGTGGTGTTGGAAGGTGGCTGACGATGGGAATGTCGTTGTATCCGACAACGGAAATATCGTCAGGCACAGACAGCCCCATACGCGACAGACCGGACAAGGCCCCGATTGCGGTGTTGTCGTTCACGGCGAAGATTGCCGTAGGACGATCATCTAGGCGCATAAG
>Ga0213825_1001414_pt1 | contig 16364 bp, 6 predicted proteins | sample MC6MC0900MG_FD_179896 | JGI IMG/M metagenome (GOLD analysis project Ga0213825, IMG submission 179896) | Enriched soil aggregate microbial communities from Iowa State University, Ames, United States - MC6-MC0900-MG | ecosystem: Environmental > Terrestrial > Soil > Unclassified | place: USA: Iowa... | reverse complement strand
CACGTACCACAAATGCACGTTGTCCACAATGTCATAAAAAATTAGAGCTTCGCGGAGAAGGTGATGGTCAAATTTTCGTTTGTAAATGTGGCTATCGCGAAAAATTATCAGCCTTTGAAGCAAGACGCAAAAAAGAAGGCGGCGGAAAAGTGGATAAACGCAGTGTCCAAAAGTATTTGAAACAGCAAGAGAAAGAAGCTGAGCCAATTAATAACGCGTTTGCAGATTTATTAAAAGGATTAAAATTAGATTAATTAAATATCCTGTCTTAAACAAAAGCACACAATTGATCGAATATCTACAAAATGATCAATTGTGTGTGTTTGAATAATGTGTAATCACAAAAACAGTATATGTATGTAAAAAGTTGTAGCCTCTTAATTAAAAACATTATAAGGTAAATCTAAAAACTTCCTCGAATAAGAAAAAATAGAGTGAACAGCCTAAGCATTCACTCTTATATTTTTACTTTATTAGCCTAATTATTCGTGGAAACTAATCAGATATTATTTAGCATATATTTTTCCCATTTTGATTAATGGAGCTGTATAAAACCAAGCTATAATTAAGTTCGGGACCCAGCATAACCATGAAATTACTACATAATAGGATGCATATGCTTCACCACCAAATATGAGAGCAAATAAACCAAGCCATAAACGTAATGTAACAGCTACAAATGTTAAACTATAACTTCTAATTGCCCAAGCTCTGTGCAAGTATTTCTCACCTTTGATAGCAAAGTAAGTTACCATCAAACCTGTGTAAATCCATAAAATTGCGAGGATACCAAAACCAAAATGCGAAATAATCCCTCCTGTTGAATATAAAGCTGTATAGAAACCTGATATTCCTCCAATTAGAATTCCCGCTACATACGTGTAACCCAAGTATCTATGGACAGTCACTTTTTTTCTCCGTAGCTTTTTAATAAATAAAAAGGGACCAATCAGTAACGAAATAGAAGACCCAATAATATGAATAAGAATCATTGTATCCCATATATAAGAAAGTTTCTCCTTATAATAAAACACTTTAACAAAATAAAATCCAGAGTTAACCAAACCTATAATCCCATACTGAATAATAGCATATATGACGATGCTAAAACCTAATACAAACACAAGCCACTTAAAAAGTATTTTTATTTTACTAGGTTCTGTCAAAAATTAAGACCACCTTCCTCTTTTAGGATAACCCAAATAATGTTTATTACTTCTAACGATTTGTATGTACTATTAGTAAAAATAAACTTTTAGAGTTGCACATTTAACTTTATTTATATTTTTCCTCTTTTTTAATCAAATCCTTTAGTAATTTTTTAGCATCTAATGTCTCTATTTGTATATTTCCCCCTTCTCTTACGCATAGAGAAATTTGATAACTACTTTCAATTTGAAAGGTTTGAATATTTACATTTTGTTGTTTTCCATCTAACATAATCGTTGGTTTTTTAGCATAAACATTTGTTTGTAAACGATTAGGTGATAAACTTAGACCTTTGCCAATCATTTTTAAATAACTTTCCTTTATGGTCCAAATCATATAAAAATACTTTATTGCTTCATGATTAGAAAGAGATTTTAATTTCTCATACTCTTTCTTTGTGAGAGCACCTTCCATTGTTTCTAAACAAACAGGCTTTACATATTCAACATCTACACCTACCTCTTCTTTAGAAACTGCTAATACTACCCAATTTCTCGAATGAGAAATATTAAAATGAAAGTATTCTTGATCCCTAATAAACGGTTTTCCATATTTCGTAAAACTAATCGCATTGGAATACTGATCATATTCTAGAATTTTTTTTAACATCATATACCCTAGTAAGCTTCTGACCTTATCTTCTTTATGATAAAATGATTTTATTTTCTCTTTTATGGCAAAAGGAAGAAAACACGTAGCTCTATTTATTGTTTTATCATCTAAGGAATCCATTACTTTTACTAGATATAAATCAATACTCATTGTTTATACCAAAGATAATTCTAATTTCTCTACTATTTGTTGCACAATTAATTGTTCAAACTGATGGATAAAGAAGTGATTCCCTTCCATCTTAATTATTTCAAAGCTTCTATTTGTCAGTGAACCCCATTCCTCAATGGACTGAACTGTAACATTTTTATCATTAATCCCTGAAAAAGCTGTAATAGGAACAGGAATTATATCATTATCATTAGAAAATTGGTAAGTTTCACAAATTTGAAGATCAGCTCTCATAATTGGGAGTACTAAATTTAATAATTCTTTATTATTCAGTATCGTCTCTGGCGTTCCATCTAGTTCTCTTAATCTATGAATAAGTTCTTTATCTGATAAATCATACGTCTTTTTATTAGTACTTCTATTAAGATGGGGTGCTCGATGAGCTGAAGGGAAGAAGTACTTTGGCAACAGTCCTTCATCTTTATTTAAAGACTGAATCAATTCATAGGCAATTAAAGCCCCCATACTATGACCAAAGAAACAAAACGGTTTTTCCTCTAAATAAGGAATAATCGCTTTTTTTAACGATCCCACCAAAATATCTTTTTGACGAATAGATGGTTCGTTGATTCGTCTCCCTCTTCCTGGCAATTCTATACAAGCCAATTCAATATCATCTGGTAAATATTCATTCCATCTTTTATAAATATTAGATCCACCACCAGCATAAGGAAAACAAAACAACCTCAATCGTGCCTCTGTTTTTTTCTCATCTATTATTACCCATTTATTTTGCATTTGGTTCACTCCTTACTCTGATAGGAGTACTGCTCTTAAAACTACGAAAAGAGCAGTACCTTATTTCAAATCTTTATTTCTAATTTTGAAAGTCGTTTGATTTTATACATGTATTAATTTAGGTTCGATATAATCAGCTAAAGAACGAACGCTTGGATCTTGATAAAAATCCCTTAATGATAGTTCAATGGACAATTCTTTTTGCAGTTTGGTCATCATTCGTATTGCCTGCATCGAATCCCCACCTATTTCAAAGAAAGTGTTATTTATCCCTATTTTCCCCACTTCAACTTTTAAAATTTCAGACCATAATTTAGCAATTAGTCGTTGCATTTCTGTAACTGGAGGCTCCCACTTTTGCACCAAATGAGTTGTCTCATTTATAAGTGAATTCAATACTTTATAATCTACTTTTCCATTAGGTGTTAGTGGAATTGACTTAATACGGATAAATTGAGACGGAATCATATAACTTGCTATCTTGTTTTCAAGGAAACGGTATAAGTCCTCAGTTTCAATATCGTACTCGGTTATATAGAATGCAATAAGGCTTTTATTATCCTCCTTATTGCAAGCTAATATAGTACATTTATCAATCTTTGAATGTTTGATCAAGTTTGCTTCAATTTCTCCAAGCTCTACTCTATGACCTTGGATTTTTACTTGATTATCTTCGCGACCTAGCAGTTCAATATTACCGTCCGGTAGATATCGCCCGATATCTCCTGTTTTATAAATCCGTTCTCCAGTTCGTGGATGAATAATAAAACTATTTCGGGTTTTCTCTTCATCTTTCCAATAACCTTTCGCAACCCCTAGACCGCTGATATAAATATCTCCATACCCCCAAATAGGACAATGCTCTAAAAATTTATTTAAAACATATACCTTCTGGTTTTTCATCGGCTTACCATAAGGAATACTCTTCCAATCTGTCTCAATAGTTTCTATAGGGTACAGAATAGACCAAATTGACGCTTCTGTAGCACCACCTAATGAAATAACTTGTAGATTAGTATTTTTCGATAAATCCTTTATTTGATCTGGTAAGGATAGTGGGATCCAATCTCCACTTAACATAATTAATCGAAGAGTTTTTGGAAGACTCAATGTATTACTATAGACATACTCTACTAATAACGACATAAACTGTGGTACTGAATTCCAAATAGTAATTTGTTTTTCATTTATTAATTCAAACCAATGGATAGGATCTAAAATTTTCTCCTTGTCCGGAATTACAATTGTCCCCCCTGTTGCTAACATTCCAAAGAAATCATATACGGATAGATCAAATGTAAAACTAGATAACGCTAAAACTTTATCTTGTGCACCTATAGAAAAACGGTCATTAATATCTAAAATTGTATTCATTGCTGACTGATGAGAAATCATAACGCCCTTTGGATCACCAGTAGAACCAGATGTAAAAATTACATAGGCTAAATCATCAGGATTAACTCTTGCTGGAATCGTATCCTCACTATACGAAGAGAAATCAAAGGTATCCACTTCAACTAAATGTATTGAACGATTTTCTTCAATGTTTAAATCCAACCATGATTGAGTTAGAACAATCTTAACATCTGCCTTTTGAATTAAATAATCGATCCTTTCTTTAGGTAATTCTGGATTTATCGGTAAATAGGCGGCATTTGCTTTAAGTATGGATAATCCACCAATGGCCTGTTCCCATCCTTTATCCATGAAAATACCGATAACCTGATTTTTCTTTGCTCCTAAATCAATTAAATAATTACCAAGAGAATTTGATTTTTTATTTAACTCATGATACGTAAAGTTACGATTAGTGGTCTCAACTGCAATTGCATTTGGGTACTGTAATGCTTGCCTCTCAAAGCTTGTATGCAGGAGTTCCTTTTCCCAATCTTGTTCTGTATCATTTATTAGGGCTCTTAATTCTTTCTGATTATTCGGAATTAAAGAAATTACAGTTTGTTCCCAAATTTCATCTTCTATAGCTAACTTCTCAACAAACGACCAATAAGATTCAAACATTTCTTTAATAAACCCATCAGGATATACTTCTTCTACAACATCCCAATTGCACAGCAATCGTTTAGTATCTTCCCAAACACCACAATCGAGCCATACTTGGGATGTTTGTGTAATTCCATCTTCACTTACAGGCTTAAATGGAATCGGTGTATCTTCTTGATCAGGCACTGGGACCACAAGTGCTGAGGTAAATACAACAGGCATCTTTGCTTGGGTTGCTTCTCCTTGGACACTTGTCATAGCTCTAAGTACTTCCACTCCAGAAATATAATTATGCTCTAAATCTATCCATAAATCTTTTTGAATTTTTCGAGCCCTTTCAATAAATGTAATATCCATTTGTTGATTAATTGCTAATAGCGTTAATGAAGTGAATTCTCCTACAATGTCTGTAACTTGCGGATGAACAGCATGCCTGCTTAAAAACGTCAAATTCAATGAAAATGCAGATTCCTTACTCCAAGCAGCAAATACTTCTGCATGTATGGCTAATAATAAAGCAGTAACAGTAATTCCATAACTACTCGCTTTTTTCTTTAATACTTCCCACCGTTCCCTTTCTAAGACTCGATGATATCGAGTAAACTTTGGATTATGAATTGAACGTGGATTTCTTGCTATTGGGAAATCAGGAGCAGGAGGCAATGATTTGACTTTTTTGTACCAATACTCTCTTGCTTCTTTATATTTTGGGGAATTCTTAATAATTTCTTGTTCGGCAAATACATAATCTCTAAATGAAAAATCTAATACAGGTAGCATCTCTGACTTACCTTCGTATAGAACAACCAACTCTCTAACTAAATTGACAAAGCTCCAGACATCCCAAAAAAGGGCATCTGTTGAAAAATGAATTCGTGCTTTATTTTGAGGTAACTTTGTGATCCGAAGGTCGAAGGTTGGCCATTCAGTCACACATAATTGTTGATGAGACATTTCATTTCTTACCTCTTGTAAACCACTAGCACACTGTTCCTCATTTAAATCTTCTAAATCTTGTACTTTAATTTTATAATACGGAACCTCTTTTAAAGTTTGTTGGTACCCATCTTCTGTAATAATCGTCCGCAGCATTTCATGACGGTTAATTAATTGATTCCATGCTTGCTCAAAAGCCTCAATCCTTAAATCTTCAGCTTCTAACTCATCATAGCTATGTGTTGTAACATTTCCTAACTCAAATATTTCCTGTCTGCCTACCCAATACGCTTGCTGTACATCAGTTAATGGGAAAGGCTTATACTTATCTTCCTTTCTAGGTTGATATTCAGGAAGATCATATTCTTCATTCTGCTCCTCCCCCTCAAGCTTTGAAATGTATTTAGCTAATTTTGATATAGTTGCATTTTCAAATATTGCCTTTAGTGGGACATTTATATGAAAAGCTTTACGAATTTGACTAGTGATTTGCATCGCCATAAGCGAGTGGCCGCCTAACTCAAAGAAATTATCATTAACTCCAATTCTTGGTTGTTTAAATGTTTGTTCCCAAATGTCTTGTAACATACTTTCAACTAAGGTTCTTCCCGAGATATAGGAGGATATATACTTTTCTAAATCAGGAAGTGGTAACAATTTGCGATTAACTTTTCCATTAGCATTGAGTGGAATATGATCGATTTTAATAAATTGATTTGGAACCATATAATCAGGTACATACTTTTTCATATGGGCTCTTATTTCTTTTGTTGAAACTTCTTTTTCACTTTCTACATAATAGGCGATTAGTTGTTTTTCATCATTTTCACCAACATCAACTACAATACCTTCTTTTAAATGAGCAAGCTTTAGAAGAACAGAGCTCACCTCATTGAGCTCAACACGAAAACCTCTAATTTTTACTTGACTGTCCATTCTACCAACAAGTTCAACATTCCCATCAGGTAAAAATCTAGCTAAATCTCCTGTTTTATAAATAAATGAGTTCTCTTTCCCTAGTGAATGATAGATAAATCTTTCGTTTGATAATTCTTTTCGATTCTTATAACCTTTAGCTACTCCTCTCCCACCGACGTATAGTTCCCCAACTACACCATAGGGTACGATGTTTCGCTTAGAGTCTAAAATAAACATTTGTTTATTAGCAAGGGGCTTTCCAATGGGAACAGTAGATACTTCAGGTAAATACTCCCCATTCCATTCAAAATAAGATGTATCGATTGTATCTTCCGTTAAGCCATATGAGTTGATTAATCTTGTTTCTGCATTCAAATATAATCGAAAATATTTATATTCGTTCATATACCAAATATCAGAGCCAAGAACTATAATTTTTATTTGGTCTAGTTTTTGTTTGCTATCCTCGCAATACTGAATAAGATGACGGAAAACTGCTGGGACAAATTCTGCAAAATCAATTTTTTCCTTTACAATTAATTCATATAATTCTCTTGAGTTTGTCAAATACTCTGGAGGACATAAAACAAGTTTTGCACCAGATAAAAGCGCACGAAAGATATCTCCAGTGCAAACATCAAAGGAAAAGCTTGCCATTTGTAAATGATTTTTTATTCCATTATTCAAAGCATATGCTTTTTCCCAGCCATAGTAAGCATTAAGAAGATTTCCATGAGAAATAATCGCTCCTTTAGGCTGTCCAGTAGTCCCCGAAGTATAGATGATATAAGCAGTGTCATCTAAATCGATTTCTTCCCCTTGATAATTTTCATTCATTTCGCTCAATTTTTCTTTAATTGTGTTGTTTAGAACAATAACTTCATTTAAACCCAGAGATACATCTGGATTGAAGTTATAAGAAGTAATAAGGACTTTGATACCGCTATCTTTTATAATAAATTCTTGCCTTTCAATAGGATACTGAGGATCTATAGGAATATAAGTCGCCCCTAATTTTAATACTGCCAAAATACTAGTAACCATTTCGATTGATTTATCAACTGATATTCCAACCAAAACATTTTTTTTGACACCCTTTATATTCAAATAGTTAGATAAACGGTTTACTTCCTTATTTAATTCATCGTATGTTACTGAATGATCTTTGTAAGAAAGAGCAATATGATCCTTGTTTTCTTGAACAACCTTCTCAAACAATGTCATTACAGTATTAGAAGCGTTAAAAGGTATTTTTGGACCACTTCCTAATGCAACTAGTTCTTCTTTTTCTTTTTCTGACATTAAATTTAAATGAAAGATATTCTGTTCTGGATTTTCCGAGATTTGACCCAATAAATGTAAATAATGAGATGCCATCCTTTCGATTGTATCTCTTTCGAATAATTCTGTATTATACTCAAATACAATTTTAGGTAGAACATCCCCACTTCCTTCAAAAATATCTAATGATAAATCAAATTTGGATGTTCCTGGATTTACATGTTCGAAATCAACAGTTAGATTTTCTAATTGTATGGAAGGAATGGCATTTTGATAAGAGAATAGCACTTGAAATATTGGATTGTAACTTAGCTCTCTAGTCGGTCGTATACATTCTACGACGGAATCAAATGAAACATATTTATTTTCAAAAACCTTTAAGGAATTAGATTTTACTTGCTTTAATAAATCTGTAAAAGTTAATTGGTCTGATAATTTTGTTCTAATAGGTAAAGTGTTCACAAATAAACCAATCAAGTCTTCTATCTCTGATTGATCCCGGCATGAGATGGGGAATCCTACAGTTATATCGTTCTGGTTTGTATAACGACTAAGCAGGACTTTAAATGCTGCAAGAGTTATCATAAATAATGTTGTATCGTTCTTTTTACATACACCGGCTAACTGATTGTAGATATCTCTAGGCATCTCTAACGAGTATAAATCTCCCTTATGATGCTGTTCCCTTGGCCGTTTATAATCTAAAGGCAGATTAAGTAATTCTGTACACCCTTCTAATTCCTTCCGCCAAAATACTAACTGCTTTTCCCTTTTTTCTTCCGTCATATAGGATTTTTCCCACTCAACATAATCAGTATATTGAAGTACCTTACTATCAACGGCTTGTATTATATTTCCTTCCTCTAACTGTTTATAAGTTGTTAATAGCTGTTTGATAAAGTTTTCAAGTGACCAACCATCAAAAATAATATGATGGAAGGATAAAATAAGTAGAAATTCCTGTTCTTCTATTTGTAAAAGAGTAGTGCTCCATAAGGGACCCTGTTCTAAATAAAATGGCTGTTGAAGAATATCAGTAATACGTTGTTGAATCTGATCATTAGAAAAGCCTTGTACGTCGTTCAACTCTAAATTTATCCGATTTAATTGATTATTAATTTTTTGGTATCCTTCTCCATTTTCGTCGGCCCAAAAATGCATACGTAGAATATCATGTCTCTGGTTTATTAGATTAATTGCTTCTTCCAAAACTTTTGGGTTTAATGAGCCTTTGAATCTTAAGCAACCAGGAATATTATAAAAGGGATTTCCATAATCGAGATTTTCTAGAAAATATAGCCTTTGTTGACTTGAAGATAGAGGGAAAGAAGTTTTCTCTCTTTCCCCCGGAACAATCTTTTTCTTTTCTTTATTTAGTTTTTTTTGTAACTCTTTTTTTATTAACTCTTTTTTCTCTTCTGATAACTTAGATATATTATCCAATAATCTATTCGTCACACCTATTCTCCTTCTTCACTTGCTGAAATTTCTTTTAAGACTGCCTCTATTTCCGTTTGTGAATACGATTCCATCTCACTTATAAGCTCAGAAAGTTCAACATCCTCTTTTAACTGAATTGATTCAAAGATGGTTATAAGAATCTGTTCGGATAAATCTAAAATATTAATTCCTTTTAATAAATCTACAACAGCCATTTCTACATTTAAGTCGCGTTCGATAAAATTCTTTAATTCAATGGATATCATAGAGTCTAACCCCCAACTTGTTAAAGATTGCGAAAGGTTTAATTTCTTTTTACTCATCCTTAAAACAGTCGATACAGTGTCTAGCAAATATTCTTGAATGGCACTTAACTTATCACTATCTTCTTCTAAACTGTGAATTTTTGCTAAAATACTCTCTGTCTGTTTCGAATCCATTGTTTTTGTAGTTGAGGCTGAATCGATTAAATTAGAAATCATCAGTGGTGTATACTCGACTGGATAATTTCTTTTTGCGATTTTATCCCAATCTGCACCTAACACTGCTAATTGAGATTTTGATTGACTTAGAATCATTTCTAAGCACTTTAATCCCTCGTCTGGAATCATTGGATATAAACCTCTGTCAGTAAAGAAGGTATTTAAATCCAATTTTGTAGCCATCCCTACTTCTTTCCAAGGTCCCCAGTTGACACTAATAGTACGTTTTCCAATAGAATTTCTATAATAAGATAGTGCATCGAGAAAGGCATTGGCTGCTGAATAATTACTTTGACCTGGAGAAACAACAAGTGAAGCAACTGAAGAATACAATATTAAAAATTCTAATTCCTTATCATTAAAATACTCGTGTATATTCCATGCACCCCAGATTTTCGGTCGTAGAATACTATTAAATTCCTCCACTCCCATGTCTTTCATTAACTGCGGCTTTGCAGTACCTGCTGAATGAATTACACCTTTGACCTCTGGTAGGCCCATTTTATAGAATTTATCCATATATTCAGTTAATTGTTCTTTATTAGTAATATCAACAGATGATACATGAATAGTTGCCCCTAATCGTTCCAACTCAATAATAGAATTAATTTTTGTATAATGAGGATTATTACTGTCTATCTCCCCCCAACTTTCTCTATCCGGAAGTTGAGTTCTCCCCATTAGAATAAAGTGGCGTGCCCCCTTCGAAATCATCCATTTTGCTGTAACGATTCCTAAAGAACCAAGTCCTCCTGTAATTAAATACGTTACTGATGGATTAAAAACAACAGGGAAAGGCTTTGGGTGACTTTCACTAAAAAGATTCTTTTCCAATCTAGCTACAAACCTTTTCCCATCTCTGTAAGCAATTTGATCCTCGTTATCTTCATATAAGATTTCATTTAAAATGTTTTTTGAATCTTCATCATAATCATGAATATCTATATCTATTATTCCTCCAAAGAGATGGTAGAATTCTTGATGACCAATAACTCGCGCCATACCCCATATACTGGATTGGGAAACGTTTACTAAATCATTATCTACTATCTGTTGCGCGCCCCTAGTAATCAGCCAGATTAGTCCTTCTTTGTTGGTTACTTTACTATCTGAGAGAGCTCTTAATAACAATAAAACTGAGTTTGTCGTTAATGTCTCTGCTCTTTCTAAAAGATTCAAATCTAATGCTTCATTGTCTAATAAATCAAGACTCCATAAATGAAGGATCCGTTTACAATTATATGTATCCAATAATTTTTTATATGAATCTTGATCTTTAGCATCAATAACTGTAGTGGATTGTGCGTTTTCTAAAGAATGATGTACTAGTTTAACCTTCTCACCTACCTTTTCTAGTAAAGAAGCTATTCTATATCCAACTCCCCCTTTATCAGCAAAAATAAGCCAATATTCTTCACCTATAGCTACTTTCTTCTCTTCTTTCTTCAGTTTCGATTCCTTCCACTGTAATTCATAAATTCTTTGTTGATCGGATGATGAATGATTTGCATCTCGTAAAGAAACTGCTTTACATTGATTAATTTCTAAAATTACTTCACCCTGTTCATTTACTAAATAAATATCACCAATTAGATTACCTTCAGATTTTTCACTTATTTTTGCGTATATCCACATATCTTTAGTTAGAGAGTGATATACTTTACCTTTCCCGATTTCAATAGGCATATATACGGTAGGGGTTTGCTCGAATGGCAAGGCTGCAGCCATTACTTGAAAGCACAAATCCAACACTGCAGGATGAATAGTATAATCGTTAATATCTTTTAAAAGTTCTGCTTTTATTTGAATGCGGCCGAAAGATTCATTTTTACTTTGATTTCTCCATAACTGTTCTATTCCTTGGAATTGTTCACCATACTCTAAGCCTAATGTTTTAAAATGTTGATAACATGCTTGTTTGCTAACTGCATCTGTAATTCGTTTTTTTAAAGCCTCAATTTCTATCTTCCTTGTTGTTGTAGAAACTGGATAAACAACCCCTGTAGCGTTAAGATCCCAAGGAGTATCTTCTTCATAACCACGACTAAAGATTTGAAACTCACCTTTTTTGTCATTGTATGTGAGATTCATTTCAACATCCTTTTCGTGTGTTAAAAATAGCGCTTTTTTGAATTGAACATTCTCCACACTTAATGTCACATCATCTTTTCCATATATCTCTCTTACAGCGGATAAAGCCATATCTACATACCCAGCACCTGGGAAAACAATTGTACCTTGAATCTTATGATCACCAATAAATGGTGAATTATTAATATTTAACTCGTTTTTCCAGATATAATTTATGGTATCTATCCGTTCACCTAATATTGGATGTGTTTCACTATTTCCTAATCTATCTCGCATCGCTGGTTCTGTTTCTGCCCAATAATACTCTTTTTGCCAAGGATACGATGGGACCTTAATAGAAAAAGCATTAGAACCATCCATTATTCCCCAATCTAATTCAATTCCGTTGACATACAGTTGCATATAGGTTTGATTAACATATTGAGTTTCTGATTCTTTCCTTCTAAGAGAAGAATGAACATGCCCATCAACTCCACATTGTTTTAAACATTCATAAATGGACGAAGTCAGAACAGGATGTGGACCTATTTCAAGGAACGAGCAGAAATCATTTTTAATAAGTTCTATACAGCCTTCAGCAAACCGAACTGGTAATCTAATATTTTTCCACCAGTATTCAGCATCGAAATATGTTTCATTACATTTTTCCCCATCAACAGTAGAATAGATTGGAATTACTGGTTTATGAGTGCGGATGTCTTTTAAAGAATGTAATAATTCTTCTTTAATACTCTCCATGTAATGACTATGATAAGGTACATCTACTTGTAAATATTTACTGAAAACTTTATTAGCATCTAATAATTCAAAAATCTCACCTAGCGCACTCTCATCTCCTACAAGTGTTATTGAAGTGGGACTATTAATAGCAGCGACAGATACAACATCCTCATAATTTTTAATATAGGGTTGGATAGTCTCTTCTGACATGCCAACCGCTAACATTTTCCCTTCTCCAGTTAATAGCTGTTGCAACCTACTTCTTGTGTAGATAACTTTAACAGCATCTTCTAGGCTTAAGATGCCTGATACAAATGCAGCAGCTGCCTCTCCAGCACTATGGCCAATAATTGCAGCAGGTAGAACCCCTTTTGATTTCCATAATTCATAAAGGGCCACTTGAATGGCAAAATTTGCGGGTTGAGAAATCTTTGTTTGTGACATTAATGAATCTCTTTCATTTTTCATCATTTCATCGCGTAAAGACCAACCAGATAAGTTTTGAAAAATTTGATCAATATTATCAATTGTGTTTTTAAATATTTCTTCTTTCTGATACAACTCATGGCCCATCCCCCACCATTGTGGTCCCATACCTGTAAATACAAATACTAATGGAGATTTATTAGTTACAACCCCTTCATATATACAGGAATCTGATTCATCGGATATATAGGCATTAAGTTTATTTTTTAAATCTTTAATCGATTTAGCAATAATTGACAACCTATGCGAATAATGATCCCTTCTACAAGCTAATGTATATCTTAAACTTTTCAATGAAGTTTGATTGCTATCAAGAGATGCTTTTAATTGACTTGCAAAATCATGCAATGCATTTTTATTTTTAGCGGATAACGGTATTAATAAATTTTTCTCAAGTTGATCATTTTCATAGAGATTATTTTGTTCAGGGATATATTCTTCAATTAATACATGTGCATTCGTTCCACCAAATCCAAAAGAATTTACTGCTGCTCTTTTAGGACCTTTTGTTTCTGGCCAAGGTGTGTTTTCTTTTGGAATGGTTAAGCCTAATTTTTCAAAATCAATATCTGGATTGACTTTATTTAAATGGAGATGTTTTGGAATTAAGTTATTTTTCATACTCATAACAGTCTTAATAACACCTGCTATGCCAGCTGCTGCTTCTGTATGGCCTATATTTGTTTTGACAGAACCTATTAACATTTTTTCACCATCTATACGTCCTTTTGAAAAGACATTTCCAATTGCTTTGGCCTCGATTGGATCCCCAACTGGTGTTCCTGTACCATGGGCTTCAATATACTGAATGCTAGAAGGTGAAATATTGTTTTTTTCATATGTATTTCTCATTAAATCTTCTTGGGCTTGACCATTAGGTACTGTAATACTCGATGTATGACCGTCTTGATTACTTCCTGATGCACGAATAAGTGAATGTATATGATCTCCATCTGCAATAGCTTGAGAAAGTGGTTTCAAAATAATTACTCCTGCGCCTTCCCCACGAACATACCCATTTGCACGACTATCATAGGTTTTTGAACGACCATCTGGTGAAAGCATTCCTGCTTTTGATTCAGCGATAAAATATTCTGGCTTTAACATAACATTTACACCGCCGACTATTGCCATTGAAGATTCATTCTGCAATATGCTTTGACAAGCAAGATGTAAAGCTACTAAGGAAGCGGAACATGCTGTGTCAACAGAAAGTGAGGGTCCTTTCAAATCAAATGCGTAGGATATGCGGTTAGATAATAATGTCATCATTGAACCTGTGGCAGAATGTGAATCAATTCCGCGTCGGTTACTTTCTGTAAATTGCAACAATTTCCAATCTAGAGTAAATGCTCCTATAAAAACGCCTACGTTTCTTCCGGCTAAATTTTCAGTTGGTAACCCAGCATCCTCAATTGCTTCATGTGTCACTTCTAACAACAAACGTTGTTGGGGGTCTAATAAGCTAGCCTCTCTTGGCGATATTCCAAAAAACTCAGCATCAAACTCTGCAACTTTATCGAGAAATCCTCCCCATTTAGCTCTAGTTTTACCTCTTTTTTTGTTATAAGTATCATAATAACGATTAATACTCCATCTATCCTTTGGAATCTCCGTAATAGAGTCCTTCCCATTTTTGATGTTATTCCAAAACTGCTCTGGATTATTACTGCCTCCGGGAAATCTACATCCCATCCCAATAATAGCAATTGGTTCATTTTTTTCGCTCATGCACCCATCTCCTTTGTAATTTTATAGAAAAAATATAACATATTGTAAATTTTATTTTTCCTGATTATTCATTTTTCAATAATTTGTAATATTTTACTTATTTAAACTTAGTTATAAGAAGAAAATTATTGATAAAATTCAATTTAAGGGATAAAATATTTAATTTACAACTTATGGTATTTTTAGAATTTTTTATATAATATAACATATTTACAAAAGATATTTTAGAATTTTTATATATTTCATATTTTTGTAATAATTAGTTAAATTATAATTAGGTATAAATAGGAAAACATTGATAAAATTACAAATTAAGAATAAAATTCTTATTATTGCTATTTAGTTAATAATTTATTGAAGCAAATATATTTTTTGGAGGTAATTTAATGAGCGAAGAGTATCATGCGATTTTTGGGACGGGTTCACTGGGACTAGCAATTATGGATCAACTTATTCAAGAAAACAAAAAAGTGCTCTTAGTAAACAGGAGTGGAAAAGCAAATGCTCCACAATCTGTAAAAATCATAAAAGGAGATGCTACTAAACTTGAAAGTGTAATAGATATTTGTAATTCTTACAAAATTTCAGTCATTTATCATTGCCTAGGTCTTCCCTATTCATCTTGGTCTGACTTATTCCCACTTATGATGAGTAATATCATTGAGGCAGCGTCAATCCATAATATCAAAATAGTCTATGCAGATAATCTCTATGCATACGGTCCACAAAACAAATCTCTACATGAAAATGATCCATATAATACTATTGGTAAAAAAACTAAAGTAAGAGCTGAGGTAGCAACAAAATTAATGAATGCTCATAAAGCGGGTAAAGTAAAAGCAACTATTGGAAGAGGTACGGATTTTTTTGGACCACGTGTCAAAACATCTGCCTTAGGTGAGCAGGTAATAAAAAATTTAATGCTCGGCAAGCCAGCAGATGTTTTAGGTAATCCTGATGCAAAACACTCTTATATTTTTATACGAGATTTTGCTAAAGGACTTATAATATTGGGGGAAAATGAAGAAGCATTTGGTGAAATTTGGCACATACCAACCAATGAACCTACTACAACAAGATTAATAGTACAAAAAATTGCAGAAGAGCTGGGAACTACAGCTAAGTTTAGGGTTGCTGGAAAATTCATTGTTAATATAGCAGGAATATTTAACTCAGACATGAGAGAACTTAAAGAATTAATGTATCAACATTTACATGATTTTGTTGTAGATTCAGAAAAATTTCAGAGAAAATTTTCGTTTTCTAATACACCTCAGGAGGAGGCAATTTACCAAACTGTCGAGTGGTATAAAACAAAGTATGAGTAATTTTCAGCAGAACTAGCGGTTTTCATCCGCTAGTTTTTTTATTGACTAATTCTTCAAAAAAATATTTACGTAGGATTCATACTCAAACTTCTTTTACATATCTTGAATTGACTGAATATTCTATATCGAGGGAGGTTTTTAATGGAAGCAAAAAATTTTAGGCCACGTAATGTAATTTTTATGACGGTTGTTGTAGGTGTCTCTGTGTTAATTGGCCAAG
>Ga0213825_1001404_pt1 | contig 16466 bp, 13 predicted proteins | sample MC6MC0900MG_FD_179896 | JGI IMG/M metagenome (GOLD analysis project Ga0213825, IMG submission 179896) | Enriched soil aggregate microbial communities from Iowa State University, Ames, United States - MC6-MC0900-MG | ecosystem: Environmental > Terrestrial > Soil > Unclassified | place: USA: Iowa... | reverse complement strand
TTTTAATTGTCGCAAGGATATTGATATTGTTGCATCATTTCCTTGTAGATTCTGAATCAAAACTACAATACAGTAGGCCCATAGCCTATGGACGTTAGACCAACGGACAGGAAAACTCGGTGATTGGTAGAGATGGATACGTGATTTCTTTACTGCTATTGCGCGGATGTGGAAATTTATCTATTTTTAATAGGCATTATTTTGATTTTGATCTTCAGACGCTCAATTTATTCTTTTGCTATAAAAGAGAACGAGTCAATAACTAGTTTGATCTTTGTTTCTCAAAACCATAATATTAGAATCTATCAATCAAATGTATAACTCTGTTGGACTTACGAAATACCGACGACTGCTGTTATTGCTATTTATTTTTTCTTGCCTCGCATTATTAGTGCACAACGTGGGGGCCAGGAAATAAAATATACGAGTTTTTATAAGAATCGCTGGAAAGGGCATGATCAAGCCTTCTTATCTGCACGGTTCAGTACACTTAAAAGACAGGCGTATGATCAATAGGATACAATAGAAAAATATAATTTTACAGAATGAATAAACTGGATAATACAATTAAGCTTTATAGCAACAAAAAGAAAACAGCATTAATTTTACTCGGATCGCTATTGTTTGTTATGGGCGGCATTTTCTTTGTCATGCATCCTGAGAGTTTTGATAGGGAGCCTATATTAACGAGAGCACTCGGCATAATATGTATATTATTTTTTGGTTTCGCAGCGATTGTGTCCATCCGGTATCTGCTCGCAAACCATCTCTTGCTTGAGATTACAGATCAGGGACTGGATATCGGTGATAAATACAAAACATTTATCTTATGGCAAGATATTACTGGGTTTAAAGAAATTTCGATCTATTCAAACCCAATTATTATTATACTGATAAAAAATAGTGATGCAATAATACAACAGGAGTCTAATAAGATTAAAAAGAAAATGATGCAGTTTAATATGAGTTATGGTTCACCTTATAGCGTTAGCAATGGCAATATGAATATAAGCGCCATAAAGAGCTTTTGAAACTTTTAAATGAAAATCTAATAAAATACAAGGACAACAATACTGTTTCCTGAGATCTTCATGCTCCGATTTCACTACCGGATGAATCAAAAGCGTAGGCAATAACTTCTACAAACTTGTATCATGCTTACGTTGACTTTTAGCAATCTTCTCAAGATACCACAAAGCCACATCGTGAGATGTGGCTTACAACTTATATATTTACTTGAGATGGCTTCTTATTTATAAGAATTGATAGATTTGGACACTTTCCAACTGTTACCTTCACGTACCAAAGTCACAAGATCAGTCTTCGTGAATTCTTCAAAAGCTAAAGTGACCTTGGCTACCATAAAATCCGCTGATTCTTCGATGATATCGCTAGTTACTGTACAGTTTAGCTTCTCACCTTTTTGTTTTTTCAAATATTTAACGACTTCTTCACGGCTATGTGTTCCCCCATTGGAAGAAGATTGAACCTTTTGGCTGAAATCTTCTGCAAATAATTGCTCTACTCCTGCCGACTCTCCTTCGGTAGTGACCGCAACATAGTGTTCTAGGGCGAAGTCTCCAGTTGAAAGGTTAACGTTTGCTTTTGTTGATTTTGAACCTGGTCCTTCAGCTGCCATAGCTAATGTCGATACTGCGATTAGGGCTGCTGCTGCGAATGTTTTTACTAATGAGTTCATAATGTCTTTATTTTATATTGTTAGTTTTTTAGTTTCTTTTCTAATTGTCGCAAGGATATTGATTTTGTTGCATCATTTCCTTGTAGATTCTGAATCAAAACTACAACACAATAAGTCCATGGCATACAGCCTTTAGACTAACATTAAGAAAAACTCGGTGAATAGCAAAAATGGAGCGGCGAGTGCTCCGAGCATAGCGCAAACTTTTAATAACCTTTTGCCAAAGAAACCTCGTTGAGTAAAGGTCGCCCTTCAGTCATTCTTCTATAATTATCCACTACCTGCAGGACCGAAGAACTAATGTTTGTCCTACTCGCAACATGTGGAGTTATAAAAATAGAACTGCAATTCCAGAACGGATGATCTCGAAGCAATGGTTCTTGATGAAATACATCGAGGTAGGCGTTAGCAATTTGCTTCTCAGCGATTGCTTCTAATAAATCTTCATCAACAAGATGTTCGCCTCTACCAACGTTAAGTAGAACTGTTCCCTTGGGACATAAACTGAAAAGATCATGGTTTAGAATTCCTCTTGTCGCATCAGTCAATGGCAAAACATTCACAATAAAATCCGTATGCTCAACAGCCAAGCTTAGTTCCGCAATCCCCGTAAAAGAGTTTACCCCTTTTAGATTTTTAGCTGAATTCGACCACCCGTTTACCTTGAAACCCAACTGGGCTAACCTTTCAGCTACATAACCACCGATTTCACCCAATCCTAAAATCGTTACACAAGTTTGACCAATAGATTTATATCCCAGGGGCTGCCAATGTTTTTTCGCTTTTTCTGTTGCATAAGCCGAAAAATTCTTCATCGAATGCATCAAACATGTCAAAACATGCTCAAACATATCGCTTTTTAACATGGGATCTACAATCCTGCAGGTATGGATATGTGAAGGTATTGATTTAGGAAATAAATGATCTATCCCAGCACCTCCAGATTGTATAACTTTTAAATTGGGAAAATGAGTATAATAATCTGCCTCAGGCTTCCAACAAAGTGCAAACTCGACCTCATCATAATTCTCAATCTCAGGATAGATCTCAACTTTTATTTTGGGTAAATGTTTATTGATTTCGAACTTCCATTCTTCAGCCCGACCACTATTCAATATCAATGCTATACTCATGTTGCTTTCATTTATACGAAAATAACATTTATCCTAAAAACAGCAATGTACTTATTCCTGAATAATTACTGTACAAATAAAAAACCACGCCTTATCATCTAATCTTAATTAAACATACTATTTACTCGGGGTATGTCATTTTTTTGATAATTTAGAGTTATCAAGAATCATTCAACTGACTTGTAAAAGCTTAGTTAGTAAAATGTAAATACAAACGATCATGAGAAGACTATTACAATTGGCACCTTTATTCTTATTATTGGTAAGTTGCTATACATCGAATAAAAAGACAGATTTATTACGGAATAGAATAGCTCAAATCGTTTCAGATAAAGATGCAATTGTTGGTGTTTCAATCATCGGAAATAATGGTCAGGACACCATCTCCTTAAACGGAGATCGGCGATTTCCAATGCAAAGTGTTTTTAAATTCCATATTGCATTAGCCGTACTGTCCGAAATTGACAAAGGAAACCTTTCTTTGGATAAAAAAATAGAGATAGGTAAGGATGAACTTCTACCAGCAGATTTCTGGAGTCCACTGAGAGATGAAAATCCCAATGGTGGAAGTTTTACAATTGAAAAATTAATTCAATATGCTGTTTCCCATAGCGACAATACCGCTTGCGATGTGCTGATACGACTGATCGGAACGCCTAAGACTGTTGAAGATTATTTCAAGAAGAACAATATCAAAGAAATACAAATCACATTTAATGAAGAAGATATGCAGGCCAAGTGGGAAAATATGTTTCAAAACTGGACTACTCCAAAAGCTGCAAGTGAGACGATAAAAATGTTTTATGAGAACAAGAACAATTTACTTTCAAAAAGCAGTTATGATTTTTTTTGGAAAACTAATATAGAAACAACAACTGGGGCAAATCGAATAAAAGGACAATTACCGAAAGGAACAATTGTGGCTCATAAAACCGGTTGGTCCGGAACAAATAAAACAACGGGTATTACTGCAGCTGTAAACAACATTGGTCTTGTCTTTTTACCAAATGGTGAGCATTTTATTATTAGCGTTTTTGTGAGTGAATCAAAGGAAAATTTCGATGCCAACGAGAAAATTATCGCCGACATTGCTAAAGCTACTTATAACTTTTATACCAAGCAATAGGCAAGGAAAACTGAAGATAAAGCACTTGCCAAAGGATGCAAAATATTAAATATAGTCCCTGCTAATGACTTAACAGGGACTAGTTAGTTTTATCATTTTATTACTGTAACAACGACATCATCGACAAAAATACGGTTAACAGTGGCTGGCCAGTTACCCGATCGTTGATCGAAAGCTCCGCTCAATAACCAAAATTGCGTTTCAGCAGTAGCTCCTTTGATCACAAAAGAATATGTCGCTTCAGGCGCTTGCCATGCAGCCCTACATGCATCTAAATTGGAATTGGCAGTAGCGAGGTTATTGATATTAAATTGACTTACTGAAACTATACCTGGCCCTTTCACACCAACTGTAAGAAGGTTGTGGTCGCCCGAAGCATAGCGCACAGCTTTAAAGGTAATCAAGAGGTTTTTGGTACGCTGAATATTGGACAGCTTCGGTGAAATAAGATCTCCACCATAATTTGTTCGTCCCAATTTTATAAAACCTGGTCGAGCATAAATTGAAGCATAGTTCCCGCCACCTTCCGTACTGTTTATCGTACTTGTCCATCCTTTTGCCAATTCAGCCGCTGTCCATGAAGCAATCCTTGTTTCACCACTGGTTGCATTAAAAATTTCGTTGCCATAGGTTAACCAGTTAAAGTCTTCGCTAAAAATAACATCTCCCTCTACTTGTGCTTTAACGCCTTTTTGATAAATGATAAGTGGATTTGTTTGCGGCACTTCATTCAGAAATAACAGGAAATTTGCTGTACGTTCAATATCAGTATTTTTATTGACACTGACAGTTATAGGTGTATCACCTATACCCTCCATCGGCGATACGGTCACCCAGTTAGCTTCTTCCTCCAAAGCGATTTTCCATTTTCCTGTGGAACGAAGGACATAGTTACCAGTTATCCCCGCCTCAAGGACATCTAACTTAGTGGAAATACCATCGATTTTTAGGTAAGGCTGGTCTTGCTGCTCCCCTGTAGTACCTGCTGTCTGCTCTATTTTAAACACATTACTTTGTAGGCGCCCATCCACGGTAAAAAATAAGGTCATCGCACGTGCTTTTTGATCGGTATTTTTTGCTACTGTAATCGTGAATTTACCATCGCCACTACCCTCTGTCACATCTATTTTAAACCAAGATTCTTTGCGTAGGGGTTCTACTTTCCAGTTCCCATTGGACTGTACTGTAAAGGTTTCTGAAGAACCATTCGCAACCACTTCCATTTTTGATGGACCATCTTTAAGTGTCAAAAAGCTATTTAGTTCATTATCTTCTTTACAAGATAAAAAAAACAGTGTTAAAAGAAGGAAAAAGGCCAATATCGCCTTTAACAGCGTTGCCGATGTACTATAATTTGTCGTATTCATGGATGTTATCTATTTATTTTACCGGCATCTCTACTCGCTCCTTCATCACTGTTGTGACATTCCCTATTGTATATTGATAAGACAATAGGAACACATTTGTTCGCATACCAAAAGCCTCCTCGACTTTAAACTTATTTGGATAAGATGGATCGTTATTCAACTGCACAAGCGCGATGTCCTTATATGGTCTAATGGTCACATTGTTAAATTCATCCATCTCCAGTATAAGACAATTCTTCTCAATATTTGGCACTTTAGACACAAAGGTTTCATTTCCAGCCACCATACGTACACTATTACGAGTCAAGGGAAATAGCTGCTTATTTGCGGCAGTGGACAAACCATTGGCGAAACCTACCATAGCATACATCGAGTTTTTTGCCTGCGATGCGTACATATTCTCAATAATAACCTGATACAACATTGTACTTTTCTTGGGCTTAATTTCAACAGCGGAGCCATTGGTTGCTTTTAATCCGATAAAATAGGTTGAGTCTGGAGACAATCCATCCGGACGCAACTTGACCATAGTACGCCCAGTCAGCTGACCGGCTTTGATCACGATTTTATCATCCATAATTTCTTATTTTTCCTTAGGCAGTAACTTTGCATACAGCTCATCTGCATTATCATAAACCGCAAAATTATATTTTGCTAAAGGTGCTGCATCTTCTTCCAATCCGATGACCAAGTCTTTGGTAGGTGCATGAGTCCCCCCTGAAGAGGCCGCTATATATCCTATAACTTCTTCACCGGTCAACTGAACAACTTCTTTAAATGTATTGTGATAGTCAGAACTAATTAGTGCCACCTCATTTTTATACATTTCCTTATCGAACACTTCATTGTCCTTACAAGAAGAGCATAGGATCGAAATTGCAAGTATTGCTATAAAACTTCGTTTCATACTGATTTCTTTAATAGTCTTCCACATCCAATATGTCTGATGGAAGACCTTTATATTTCTTTTTTCTATTGCTTACTCCTAATTATATCCTGGATTTTGGTCCAAGGAAGGCAATCTTCGCATCTCAGCGCGGGGTATAGGTACCCAAATCAGCTTTTTATCTACCTGACGTGTCAAGAACGATGAAGTACCAGGTGAGACTCTTTTGTAGAAGGTCTCGCTAGTTGCACCATCTGGATTCATACCACGGATAGGCTCGCGTTCGGTCTCTTCATAAATTCCCCAGCGACGTACATCATAGAAACGTCTATTCTCCCATAAAAACTCGACCATACGCTCACGTTCAAGCTGCTTTTGAATTTCCGCTTTGCTGGATAGCTGAGCGGTCGAGACACCCGGTAGCCCCGCACGGTAACGCACCATATTAAAAGAGGTTTTGATTTCATTCTGATCACGGCTAAAGGTGTAGGTTTTATCGCCAAGCTGTACCGTATGACTTCCAGTAAGATTGTTTAGAGCTTCTGCATAAGATAATAAGATCTCTGCATAACGGATAATCGGGTATGCTTTGGGCATCATTCGAGCACCTGTACCAGTAAGGGCGTCAAAAGCATGGTTCCATTTTTTGATCACATATCCGGTAAGCGGATAATTGGGTGAAGATGCAGATACCCCACCACGACCATCTGGCTCTTGATAGAAATATTTTGCCGTATGATTATTCAAGGTAGTACTCGATAAGGCTTGCCATACTGCTCCATTGAATCCTATCGAAGCATAAAAACGCATTTCGCGGTTGGCATACATTTTAAATATCCCTGTATTCATCGGATAACCGGAAAAACTACGTGCTTGTGTCGTAAAAAGATCAGCAAATGTGCCGCCAGCAGGAAGGTCGGCAACTGCGTCGAAATAGGTATGACCTCGGGCTTCTTCTTTTGTGCGGCCATCATCCATGAGGTAAGCATCCACGACCTTTTGTGTCACAGAGAAACGCCCCCATCCACCTAAAGTTGGAGGAAATGCGCCTTGATTTAAATCGGTATTAAGGTAGCCTGTGTTTCTTCCCCAGATATATTCCGGATTAATAGAAGCCACAGCCTCTCCAGTAAATACGTCCGAGTAGGATCTAAAGGCGTCAATTCCCTTTGCCCCATTGGGGTATTCCCCATAGAAATTCGGATCGGAGGTTACCCCGTTGGGTAGTTTCGGCGTTCTTTCATCAGCCGGAACGGTATACAGTTTATATCTCCCCATCTCCATGACGCGTTTGGCAGCCGCAGCAGCTAGAGCCCAACGTTTTTCATCGTATTGCTGTGATATATAGTGCACACCATCCGTTTTACGGGTCCAGCTACCAAAATAGGAATTTGCTACTGGTCCTCCGTTGTATAATGGACTCGCATGAATCAAGCGCAAACGGGCAATTAATGCAAACGCAGCTCCTTTTGTAGGCTTACCAAAATCCAAGAGTCCCACATCCGCAGGCAACTGTACCGCTGCCTTCTCAAATTCGCTGCAGATATATTCCATCGCCTCATCATATGTCGCTCGAGGACGGTCATAATATTCAATGGTCTCATTGGTACTCACGACATCATCACCCAATAAAATTGGCGGACCAAAATCGATAATGAGGTTATAGTAAGCATAGGCTCTTATAAAACGGGTGTATCCTTCAATACGATTGCGCTCAGCATATGTCATGTCCTTTGGCCTATCTATATTCTTCAATACATTATTTGCTTTGCGGATAATTTTATAATATGTCCCCCATTGATTAAGCCCACCATAAAAATCAGGTGTGATATTTCCCGTAACGAAATCCATCCCGTAGTAAATATTCGTAGTCCCGGTACCGGTCAGTCCGTTTATGGCCTCATCCGTTGCCATTGGTCCCGGTGTATAATTACTACGAATCGTATTGGATTCATCTGGGAACATAGCTGCTGCTCCCCACATGTAGGCCTCTATATAGCGCTTGTTCGTATAGGCCGAATCGATGTTAAATTCGTCGTCAAAATAACTATCGATATTCAGGTAATCTTTACAGGATATTGTCGCAGACAACAGCAGTAAAGCGAATGTAGCTTTTGTTATTCTTTGTATGATTATTGACGTTTTCATGTCTTTAATTGATATCTGTTCTACTAAAAATTGATATAAGCTTGTACGGAATAAGTAGATGGTATAGGATATTTGCGTCCGCCCCAGGCAGCCTGTTCCGGATCAAATATTTTTACATTATCCCAGATATATAAGTTGTTACCTACAAACTGGAGATCCATAGATTTTACACCTACCCGTTTCAGAAAATTCGGACTGACATTATAGCTTATCGTAAGCTCTTGCAAGCGGATATATTTTGCATCGCCTTGCCAGAATGTGGATAGTTGGCTGTTGTTGCTATTATTCCCATATTGCAAGCGAGGGAAACGGGCGTTTGGATTTTCGGCTAACGCTAAGTCAATACCATGCTCCAACGCATATTCTCTAGGAATCCAACGGTTGTTAGGGTCATTTGCTAAAGAAATCAAGTTCCCCTGTGCCCCTGCAAAGAATGGCATATAGCCCATTCCTGTATTTTCCCAAACCTCTTTATACTTCATGGGTTGCCCTACGTAGAAAAAAGAGGTCTTGCCTGTTCCTTTGAAGAGCACACCTAATGATAAGTTTTTGTAGCGGAACTCTCCACCAAAGCCATACATGGTCAAGGGATAGTTACTATGCGTCAGCGGTACTTGGTCTAAAGTATTGATCACTCCATCACCATTGACATCCTTATACTTGATATCCCCTGGCAAAACAGCTCCAAAACTCTGCGTAGGACTATATTTGATATCATCCGCATCTTTAAATAAACCAAGTGATTGGTAGCCACGAATAGAATTATAAGGATAACCATTGTATTCCAAATAAGGGTATTCCAGATAAGCTTGTTCCCAGTTTTGAACCACATTTTTAGAATAGGTAAAATTACCACGAAGTGTCAATGTCATATCATTATTGATTTTTGTGGTATAGGTAATATTACCATCTGCTCCAGAACTTTTCATACGTCCGACATTGGCATAAGGATTGGAAATTACCCCTACATAATCTGGAACCTGTACACGTGGCTGGAAAATACCATTACGTTGATCTTGAAAAAAATCAATCACAAAATCAATCTTATTATTGAAGAGTTTCCCTTCTATCCCCAGGTTGGATTTGATCGCTCGCTCCCAAGCAAGATTATCAGCTCCAATACGGGTTTCGGTAATTGTTTCAATACCGCCAACTCCCCATACACCTTTTTGATAGATATCTGCCTTTGTCAAATAGGGAAAACGTACAGCATTGATAATTCGATCGTTACCGACCGTACCGTAAGAAGCTCTAATTTTAAAATAATCTAACCAAGGAGCAGCTTGTTGTACAAACTTATACCCTGTTGGTACCCAGCCTAGTGCAATAGATGGGAAGAACCCATATTGGCGGCCCGGTTGAAAGTTTTCCGACCCCGTATATCCAAAGTTGGCATCTAATAAATAGATATCTTTATAACCGTACGTAAATCTACTCGACACGCCCTGATAACGAACGGGAATAGCGGTAAGATTATTTGTCGCGTCGTCCGTGTCTTTGGCATCACTTAGGTAATAATAGAGCAATGCCGAAGTGCGGTGGTCCTCACCAAATTTTTTATCGTAATTCAAACTTGACTCAAAGAAATACTTACGATATTGTCTCAATCCTTTACTGTATTCAGCGGGTCTTTCCTGTACTTTTTGAGCCATGATTAAAGAACCATCCACATTGCGTCCCGTCGCTTCATACAGTGCAGGCTGGATCCACCTCCGCTCGGAAAAATAACTATGAATGTCGTAAGCGCCCTGTGCACGTATTTTCAATCCTTCCGCCAAGCTTTTTAAATCTTGATCAAGTGCGAGTGTTATTTTCCCCTTATAAACCTGTTGATTGTAACTACCTGTGCGATTTATCATGACATAAGGTGATGAACGTTCTCCACTACCGATACCTGGCAACAGCCCGTTGGAATATTGAATCGGGATAGAAACCGGCGTAAGCGTAGACTGGGTTTTCCAAATAAAGTCAGTATCTGCTATACCTGGTTCTTTTTTATCCGAAAGAAATCCATCCGATCCTAAGAAGACTTTGGTCGTCTTTGTCAAGTTGATATCCAAATTAACACGGTAATTGTAGGTATTGTAGCCTACGTTGGAACTGTAAATAGAATTTTTATCCACTTTGTAAGCAGCTGTTTCGGTATTAGCACCCAAGCTCAAGAAATAACGGGCAACCTCAGATCCGCCACGACCAGATGCATAATAACTTTGACGCCAAAAGTTTTTATTCAATATTTCGTCCTGCCAGCTGACATCCGGATACATATCCGGATCTAGGTTATTTTTTATTATCCCCAATTCTGTATTGTTAAATAATGGTTCGCTATCGCGTACAGCCGATGCTTCATTGGCCAACAAAGCGTAATCATAAGCGCGAAGGTATTCTGGTAGGCGACTGAGGTGAGACATTGTTGAATTGACACGTCCTGTGATCTGAATACGGTCTACGGTACCACGCTTTGTTGTCACCAAGACAACCCCGTTAGCCCCCCTTACACCGTATACTGCCGTAGCCGATGCATCTTTTAAAATGGAGAAGCTCTCTACGTCTGCCGGGTCAATTGTATTTAAGTCACCTTCCAGACCGTCAATAAGAACAAGTGCTTTCGCATTAGCTCCAAAGGTACCTATTCCACGTACCCAAAAGTCCGCGATATTTGCGCCAGGCTCACCCGAAGTCTGCATGGAAATAACACCCGCAGCACGTCCCCCCAATAAGTTGGCAATGGATGGTGCCGGGCTCTGCAATTGCTTAACATCTACTGTTGTAATAGCACCGACGGAACTTATTTTCCGCTGTTTGGCTCCCAAACCGACGACCACAACCTCATCTATATTTGTACTTTTATCCAGTAATTTAATTTCTAGGTTTGTGGTGGATGCGATGACTAAATGTTCAGTAGTTTCGTATCCCACACTAGTAAACACCAACATATCCCCATAGACAGCCTGAATGTTAAATTTACCATTTTCGTTTGTCGAAGTTGCGCCTATTGGTTTATCCTTGACATATATAGAAACTTTGGATACCGGCTTCCCTTTATCATCAACAACGGTACCCGCAATCGTTAACTGTTCTTGTGTTTGTTGTGCAAACGTAACCGAAAAATAGAGATATATCGGCAGTATACACAAGAAATGAATGATCTTCATGATATTGTAATAAGTTAATTATTCGATAACTAGTTTACGGATGCGTGCATTGCTCCAATCGGCTATATAAATATCTCCTTGATCATTTACTGCCACTCCCCAAGGCTGGTTGAACTGGGATTCAACTGGTCCACCATCTTTGTAACCCGCTTTTGTCGGTTGTCCTGCAACCGTTGAAACAATACCATCGGCGGATAACATGCGGATGCAATGATTACCATAATCGGCAATAAACATATTTCCAGCCTTATCAAATTTGATATCCTTGGGATAGTTGAATATCGCATCCTTTACAGGTCCGTCCCTAAATCCGGAACCTCCTGGCGCATTAACACGTTTAAAGCCCCCAGTACCATTTGGATTACGTAGATCCAGAACAGATATACCTTGAGCAAAAGTATTAGGGCTGGCATTAGAGTGTAGTGTGATGTAGAGCTCCCATGGTTTAGCTGGATTGATCGCCTGTCCATACTGCGAGCCATAAGGTCCTTGATGAACAATTGTTGCTGCATAGGTAACTGGGTTTATTTTTGCAACCTTCCCATCGCGAAAACGCGTATAGAGGTGTCCATCATAAGGACAGAATGTAACGAAGTTTGCGTATCGATCGGCCTGCACAATAGACCCGTAGTCAGCAGCAGAGAATTGTGCGTTACGTTGACGTAGTGTCCAGGCCTCCCTTGGATCGAAAGAAAAAAACACTTCAGCTACGGACTCGTGTGAAACTGTCATTATACCTGTCGCACGATCAACCGTAACCCCATTGGCATAGGGATTGGGCGAAGATGCCGCTGAGTACAGTGGAGTCACAACATTTTCTTTCTCGTTGATACGCGCAATACCGAAAGAACCTCCATCGCGCCAGGTCATAAATAAGTTGCCCTGAGCATCCATATCCAAGTATTTACCATAGACATGAGCTTGATCAAGCGTTCCAGCCAAAAAATTCTTATCCCCGGTCCCTGTTACTGTGCTAACCTGTGCCTGAATATGATAAGTAAATGAATCCTTATAAACGACAGAATCTTTACCAATAACAACAGAAATCTTAGGATCATCACCTGGTAATCGAGGTATAATGGCATAGATACGTTCGCCACTAGCGGAGATTACGGAGGCCTGCGCATTGTTGAAATACACTTTAATATTATTTGGATCAGACCCAAAATTTTCTCCATCTAATAAAATTTTGTCTTTGGCTCCACCTTCCATAGGATAAAAAGTCGTCAGAACGACTGGTTTGTTAGGATCGTAAGCTTTCTCATTGAGCTCACTTTTACTCTTACAGCCTGCAAAACACAGTGCGATCACAAAAGAATAAGTAGTTAATAAATAATGGTTCATTACATAAATAGATTACATAGGAATAAATCGTTTTTACAGCTGCAATATTAGAAATACACTGTTTGGTTATTATTACGAACATATTATGATAAGATGATGATTTAACGTTTTTTAACACAAATATTCACATTATATTAATATATATCATTCTTGCGCGGGTGCGTAATCACAATATCGAACATAGATAATAGGCTAATATGAATAATGGCTATGTAATGGGCTTTTGATGGACAAGTGACCCCAAAAACGCCCAAGCTTGCGAGTGCAATGAGCCCCTAAACGATGGGTTTTGAATGAACAAACAGAAAAACGCGGTCGACGGTGGAAATCGGGAGATCAGCTATTTATTCTCGGAAATCAGATTTCACTGTTACATTTCCAAGTGTATCTACAGTCTCAAGAACTGCCTGATTATTTTTATCGACCATAATCCGGATTCGAGGCCTTCCCTGATCGTCATGTATAAATAAACCGATCTCATCTTTATAGTTTTTACCTAAAAACATACGGTCAGTCGCCAGAAGACCTTCGTTACGCATAATCGTTACTGCGGAATCTCGCACTTGTTTTACGCCCGAAGTAGTCAGCTCTTTATATCTATCTTGTCGCTCCGCAAAGGCATCTTCTTTCCCATAACTCCATAATTGAAGCCCATATTTCCTTTTCTTGGTCTGAGTATCCTCCATATACTGTAACTGCATGATCTGATCATCCTGATATTTATCTATGGAATAGACCATTCCAGCGCTCTCTTTGTCATTATCGTATACAAGTCCGCCACATTCATCTCCATCGCGGTTAAAGAAAATCAATCCGGCCTCTCTTTCCCTTGGTTCGAGATCCTTTCCGATCATTCTTCCGGGATGCTGCCGAGCCTTATTACTCAATACCATTTTAATTGTACCATCCGCCTCCCGAATGTTTATCCGTTCGACGTCAAGAACAGAGCCACTTCTGTCATCGTTTAACACAATAAATACAGTTATTATCATTCCCAGAAAAAGGACTAGACATACTCCTATCAGTACCCTAACTTGCCTTTTCAATGTTAAAATCTCCGAATTCATAATGGATTAATTTAATGGATATCGTTAAGTTGCCCCCGTAAGATTTATATATTCCCCATTCACTTGAAACAATATATATAACCTTAATAATCAAAGCTATAAAATAATATTCTTTCATTTTCATAAAAACCATAGCAAATAATCTTATCACGCAAAAAAAGGCCACATCGCACAATGTGGCCTTAAATAGGTGATGATCCATACATGATCAAACGTAATGATTTGTTTTTGTTCAGGAACAAAACTGAAATCACCTATAAAAGAAAATCTAATACCCGAATTTCGCTAAGCGGCCGTACATCTCCACAAAAGCACATTGATCCAACAACCACTTGGATTTTTTGGGTTTCTCCAATGTCCAATCGGCATCAAACAGCCCATCCTGATCGCGCATTTTATGCCATGCCAGATCAAGATTTTTCGCAAAAATATCCATGTATTTCCTATTCCCATCCTGTTCGAACAAACTGATATATCCCCGCATCATCACAGCATGGAACCAGACATTACTGTTTTTTAAGATCGGAAAATCAATTCCATCTCTGGTCTGAAAAAAATAGCTTAAGCAAGCTTCAGCCAGCTGCTGTGCATCCATCAGATACTTTTTTTCCTTCGTCAGTTTATAAAGCAAGGCCGCAGCCTGCAACATCTGGCCTGAATTATAGGAATATTTGGCTTTATCTAACTTCCCATTAAGATGTATATTATCCCAATACAGCTTGTCATCCGGATCTTGCAAACCTGCTTTTGTCCATTCATATAAACGTCGACCTTCATTTAGATAATCCTTCTCCTTGGTTGCTTCAAACAGTTTTAGGGCAAACACAGCTGCTGGGGCATTCGAACAGGTATTTTTGGATTCCTTCTTTTGCTCACACCAATAAATACCACCGCCAAGCTTGTTATCTTCACCACTCTTCACAAAAGCCCATATTTCTTTTGCATATTTGAGGTAATCAGCCTTTTTGGTCTGGATATAACTATCGGTAAAATCAATACCCACCCATATATTGTCATCGTAAAAACGATCTGATGCTGGTGCGGAATTGATATAAGACGCATACCCCACAGGTGTACGCTGTTCATCTCTATATTCACGTAGTCCTACCAGCACCTTTTGATCCAATACTTTCTGATGGCCGGCTTTATCCTTTGACAGCTCCATCAATGCATTTACGGCAGAGAAACTGCCCGAGAAAGGCCAGAGATAGGCGTATTTTTTCTGCCGCCCTGCTTGTTCGTTATTATTCAGATAATCTGCTTTAAAATTTTCATCAAAAGGATATTTTTCGATCAATAATTTATTTTCAGCACCCCCGTATTTGTTATAGACCACCTCTAGGGTCTTTTGCGCACGTTCGGAAAATTGATCTTTTTTAACTTGTGCCTGCGTTGTCAAATAGCATACTCCTGTCAGAAGTAATGTCGTCGTTATCTGGTTTATTTGTTTCATCTGCATCTATTAGTTTAATGAAGCCATCAGAACCTCATGTTCATCTAATGGCTCCGGGGTATCCAATCTGTTATTTTGACTTTATCTGATAGCGCGCCAGCCCTTCAAACAGCATGGCAGCACTGGCGTAGGCTGAAATTTCGCTGTTACCAATCGGTGGCTGAGACCAGGAAGAGCCAAATAGTAGCGTCGGTAAACTGGTTCCTTTGGTCCAGGCAATTTTACCGTTGTTAACCAAAAACTTCTCAAACTTTGCGCGATAACCGGCATCTATTCCCTCCAGGTTCAAATATTCAACAAAATACCGGATGAATATACCCTTAAACAGCGCACCGTCACCATTGCCTTCATCGCGCAAAATATTATTCCCCACATCTATACAGCGGGTAATGGTGTAATAACTAATTTTCTGTGCATCGACCAGATAGATCGGATCTTTGGTAATCTTAAAAAGCTCCACAGCCGTACCAAGAAAAGTTCCCTGATTATAGGTCAATGTCGTCACATCAACCGCATCTGTCTCGCCATTGATATTATCATATACAGCCCCTGAAGATGGGTTATACAAGGTTGCTTTCTGCCATTCATAGATCTTTTTGGCCCATTTCAGGTAGTTCTCATTTTTTGTTAAATTATAAAGTCTAGCCGCAAGAATGCTGGCGGGTCCGTTAGAACAGGCATTCTTGCTGTATAACATATCCTTGCTCCAAGCCAATCCACCACCAGCATATTGCTCATTCCAGGCTTTCAGAATATCGGTCCATAAAAGCAGTACCGCATCGAGATATTTCTGCTCCTTGGTCGTCTCATATAGGCGCAGCATGGTCAGGGCATTCCACTCCATATCATCATAGAATACGTTATAATAAGTGTTGCCGTTTTTAACCTTGACACCTTCAAACCACTTGCTGAAATAGGCGCTGTATTTAGCGTCCTTCGTCCGTTGGTAGACATCAATAACTACGTCCATCGCGTGGGCATTGGGCCAATATTGAAAGCCCTGATCCGATTGGTTGATGGCATTGTTAAAATATCCCGCTTCATTCCAGAAACCAGAGATCATTTTGTCGGACACTTGCGTAGCGACC
>Ga0213825_1001394_pt1 | contig 16552 bp, 17 predicted proteins | sample MC6MC0900MG_FD_179896 | JGI IMG/M metagenome (GOLD analysis project Ga0213825, IMG submission 179896) | Enriched soil aggregate microbial communities from Iowa State University, Ames, United States - MC6-MC0900-MG | ecosystem: Environmental > Terrestrial > Soil > Unclassified | place: USA: Iowa... | reverse complement strand
CGCTACACCAAATGTAACACTAGAAAAAATGAAACGAGCCAAAGAAGTAGGTCTTTCCCGATGGGGCTTCAGTCTTGACGGGCCAACACCGGAAATCCACGACCATTTCCGTGGAACGCCTGGATCGTTCCATTTAACGCTTGAAAAAATTAAATACTTAAATGAGCTTGAAATGCCGCTGCAAATCAATACTGTTATATCACGGTATAATTATGATTCCTTAGAAGAAATGTCAAAACTTGTGGCAGAGCTTGGTGCAGTTATGTGGTACATCTTCCTGCTAGTACCGACAGGCCGCGGACAACTAGATGCCTGTATTACACCGGCAGAACATGAAAAAGTGTTCCGTTGGTTATATGAGCTAAGCAAAACAGCTCCATACGACATCAAAACCACCGCAGCGCAGCATTACCGCCGCGTAGTTTTGCAACAAAAAACACGTGATCATTTAATTGATAAAGGTGAAATTCATTACGAGGATACAATTACAACTGATTTCGCTTCGATGCATGACGGCTTAAAGCGTGCACCGAAAGGAGTAAATGATGGGAATGGCTTTGCGTTCGTTTCTCATATTGGTGATGTCATGCCAAGCGGATTGCTGCCGATTGTCGGTGGAAACGTCCGTGACACCCCTCTAGCGGAAATTTATCGTAATGCCAAGGTATTTAAAGAGCTACGCCAGCCTGACAATTATAAAGGCAAATGCGGTGTCTGCGAATACAACAAAATTTGCGGAGGTTCCCGCTCGAGAACCTATGCCGTAACAGGCGACTACTTGGAAAGTGAACCATTCTGCGTCTATATCCCGCAGGCAATGCGTAGCAAAGAAACAGCACAAACTGTATAAAAATGGTTTAAGAGAGGCATTCCCTAAAGTGAATGCCTTTTTTTATTCAATTATCCCAGTATCTTCTATTTGTACTTTCGTTTTGACCTTAAATTTAATCAGAGGGTAAATTCGTTTCCATTCCTCCCAATCATCGTTATTGAAATGGCGGGATCGATAGCGAAGGCCGAATCCAATCGGGTCGACATTTGCTTTTTGGATCTTCGATAGCACATTCTCAATTTCCTTGCTTAAAGATTTTTCGGTTGCCCTTTCGTAGTCTGATAACTTATCGTTCGGTACCAGTCGAGTTGCTTCCTCTACAGAACCCTCAAGTGAAACATTTACCTTAATATAGGGTGGTTCCCCTTTAGGAGTATAGATTTTATATTTCGTTTTCACTTTATGTGTAGCAATGACGATTGTTGTCTTTCCTTTGGTAATTTTATTCGCACTTTTTTCCTCACGATTTCTTAAAAAATTTAGAATCTTTGTTTCTTCAGGATTAAGTGTTAACTTCAACTTACTTTTATTAAAAAGGCCAACCGTATTTATTTCAAAAAGATCCTTTTTCGCTTTAATGATCGGCAGAAGCGGATCAAAACCACGTTCGATTAATCGATATTTAAAATCAAACAGATACTCGGAAATGATATACGGACTTTCAGATCCATCCCTCCCCAATGCCAGGAACAAGGCATTTGAAGGGATATACTCTGATTTAGGCTGAACCTTTAATACCTTTAATGCACTTGGCTTTCCAATGGCAACCCAGGCAATCGATTGGATATCTCTTCTTCTAACAAACCAATAATTTATCCCGGAATTTCCATTTTCTTTGACAACTTCGTCACCATAAACAATTACTTTCGCATGACTAAAATCAATCTCTTTATCGACTTTCGTTTTGATAATTCGGACTGCTTCAGACATCGAATCGGCTTTTTCCGAAACAATCATGAATGCAGTTGGCTTATCCTTTGATGAACTTGGAACAGCAAATTTAAGGCTTACGAGGTATTTCTTTGGACTGTTTTTGGCAAGATCAACCCCGATACTAACAACAAAGAAGCGCTTATCAATATCCTTAAAACCACAGCCGTTTAACAACAATCCTGTCAGAAGGACGACGACAAGGAATTTCCAGCTGCTAAATGGTTTCATACCGTCTGCCTCCTCGCCCAAATGAAAAATACTGCAACCACAAGGATTTCGAACCCAAGATGAAACACCAACCAATAAACGGTTATTTTATTTAACAGAACTGTATTTAGATAGATCACAGCAGCAACCGAACATACCGTATAGGTAGCTATTACAATCCAATTCTTCTTTTTGCTAAATTTCCCCTTAAAGGTTGCTTTGATTAACTCAAACGAAACATGCCAATGAACGGAGATACTTATAAGCGTAATACTCATGTAAAACATTAAAAATAAGAAGATCACTCGTTCGATCGGACTATAAGTTAACCGGAGTGAATCGGCTGTTGAAATCCACGGATACAAATATTGTTGTGCCCCATCTGAACCATGAAAGCCAATCGGAATAAAGAAAGTGGTGAATAAATTGAAGATTCCCAAAAAGAGAATGGTAATAAAATTCCAAATTTTCAATTTCCCTTTAATCACCCGATTAAAAATAATCAGGTTGGCATATCCGGAAAAACAATAGGTAGCAGCCGCGATTGATTTTAAGCTCGGACTTGCAAATATATGAGTACCAACCTCAAGCATCGAATCCCAGCTAAGGAACTTATTCGTTAATGCTTGAAATATAATAAAACCAATTAAGGGAATATTAAGGAATAGCACAATTTCCAGAAAATACATCACTCTTTGGGTTGGCATCTGAATGATCAGAAAAATAGCTGCTAAATATATGACAAGCAAGGCTAATTTTGGCATTTCCGGATTCACAAATCGAGCCAAAATATCGATAAATCCAACCAAGGTAATCAAGCCAGCAGCAAACCAAATCAACTGAATACTATAAAAATGTATGATTTTAAACAAACGGTGCTTAGAAGTGGCCAATATTTCCGGCATTCCTTGTGATGGGAACTTATTAATAGCCATACAGTATACATAATTCAATGCCACACCAATCGGAATGGCGATGATCACACCCATCACAGCGCCTTCATAGCGGTAATCGATTAATATTTTTGGCACAAAAATAATAACATTGACAATCATATTCAATAAAACTAAGTATAAAAAGTATCTGTTCATTGTCCCCCTCCCTATTTTCTCTTATTCTTTACTTGGTTTGCTTTGAATTAACGTTAAAAACGGCTCACCGAAGCTATCAAGTTTAACCATATAGGCGAGGAGCATAAAAAAGCCGATTACGACCCCAACCAATCCGAATAACGTTGAAAATAATAAAATAAAGTATTTAAGAACTCTAATCGTGAAACTAAAGGCATTAATCGGAACGACAAAATTAGAAATGGCGACAAACGATACAATCACAATCATAATATTACTTACAAGTCCTGCTTCTGCAGCAGCCTGTCCTAATATTAAGCCGCCTACGGTTGTTGCTGTAGGACCAATAGCTTTTGGCAGCCGAATACTCGCCTCAGTCAAAAGCTCCATCATGAAGAGCATTAACACCACTTCAACAAAGGATGGATATGGTATACCTGTTCGACTGCCGGCAATGGACATAGCTAATTGCACCCTAAACAGCTCAGGATTATAGCTGGACACCGCCACGTATAGACCTGGTAAAATCATGCTTACATTAAATGCTGTATAACGAAGAATTTGTAAAAACTTTGCTATCCAATAAGCTTGATAGATATCCTCCATTGAGGACATCAAATCCTTCATGACTGTAGGTAAAATAACCGCATACGATGATCCTTGAACTAAAAGAATCACTTTTCCAGACGCTAAATTTACCGCAACTCGATCCGGTCTCTCCGTAACCAACATCAAAGGAAATAGCGCCCGGTTGGATTTTCTAATTGAATCGAACAATTGCTCACCAGTTTGAAACATTTCGATATCGACTGTATCCAAAAATTTTTTAACTCTATTAAGCGTAACCGGGTCGGCAAACTTTGTATCGTGTAGAATCATCACTTTAGTTTTTGAGAGTTTACCTACTTCTGTCGACTCCACCGCTAAGGTAGTATTGGGATAACGTGACCGAATCAGTCCAAGGTTAACAGGTAAGCTCTCACTAAATCCTGCTTGCGGACCTTGAATGGTTGTCTCAACAGTTGTATCCATCACTGCGTTATTTCGGTCCATTTTACAATCAAATAAAAAAACATCATCCTGATAAAAAAGAATTGCTACGCCCCTCATTAACTCATCAATAGCTTTTTGTTCACTTTCAAATTCGCTAACCTTTGGATTTGATTGCAGAAAATTCAAAAATTCTTCTGAACTTGATGTTTCAAAAAAAGGCTTTAGTAGGTTATCATGCAATATCGCTTCGTCACTAATCGACTTAATATATAGCACTTCCATATATTTTTCTTTAGTTTGGTTCTCTTTAAAAACGAGATCCTCCGGCTTGTGAATCTTATTTAAGATACCTTCTTTAATTGTTTGGACTTTGTTAGTTGGCATGTTTCAACCTCTCATCAACTACTTTCTTAATAACTTCCCACTGGGATTGGTATTTTATTCTAAAAAATTCACCGCCTTGGATTTGGCGGTGTTGAGTCATTTATATTTCACTGGTTAAGTTCCTTTTATTTGGGGAAAGTTTATTATAGATATCTTGATGTGAAAGGATTTTAAGTATGCAGCATATCGAAATAAAAGAAATCCAAGTATCAACAGCCATCTTTCAATTTATTTTCCCCTTTTCATTGAAAGCAGGAACTGTTCAAAACCTGTGCATCTATTTACAAGAGCAAGAGTTTCCCCCATTTCGATTGAATGATTTACAAAAAGATAATACCTATTATGGTAGTAATCAAGTGTCCCATCGTGACTTGGAAGCATTCTTCTTGCCGTTAACCAATACCATTCTCTTTCCAACATCCGAACATCAAAAGGGGATACAAAGATATTCTAAAAAGCTGGACATAAATGGCCTGCTAAAAACAAGACATGTTAGCATCCCGTTTCACATTCATTCTGTCGATCTAGTTATTTGTCCCTATAATCTTGGATTTCTAACGATTCGGACAGAAATTAATCACTTACCATTATCACACACAATAGAATTTGCCGATAATATACGTATCCTAGAGCCACAATTACCAAAGTATGAAATCGAATATGGAGGAAAGGTGTATCGTCAGATAATTGACCTTTTGTTTGATAATTTGTTACCTCAATTACCCAACTTTATGAATAACGAGGCAGTTACATTTCTTCCTAAACAAAAAATGTTTGTCCAGTCCTTGCTGTCAATAAGTGATGAAGAACTCATCGATACTGTTGATCTATACCGTACCGGCACCTTGTGCGGGTTAAATGCAGCTGGAAAACCCTTCGTTAAAACAAATAATCTGGATTATATCTCAAACTATGTAAAAGAAAACAGCTATAATCGCTGGGCTCCGTCCACAAACTACCTTTTTGATGAACAATGCTTTTCATGTATCACGATTGAAAAGAATATTGAATTAAGTCTTCTTACGGAACAGTTTTACGGAACATTTTACTATGCAATGTTAATAAATCTCTTTCATAAGTTAGTTTTGTTAAAAATAGCTGACGACTATGCTGCGATGAATATCGAACAGGATAAAAAAGATATTAAACACTTAATTTACACGATCAACTCCTTTATCTCTAATTTTTTCTTTACGATCTATCCTGCAGAAACAGAAGGTAAAGAGATTTTTAAGCATTTAAAAAAGAGCTTTACGATTGACAATTTATATAGTAATACAAAGGAAATGCTTTCTTGCTTAGTCAAGTACGAAGAAAACATGATGACGAAAAGAGACAGCTTATTACTCTTAGTTTTGACTCTTTTTACCGTCATTTGTGGGATTTTCAGTATGAACCTCTTTACGCATGATTTAGAGGGTAAAATTAAGTGGTCTCACTTTAAGTCTTATAATCCTTTCGAGTACTTTGCCGTAGGGATCGTAGCCAGCGGAATAATCGTTGTAGCGATTCTTGTGCTTCAAAGTTTATTCCAAGCCATTCAGGATCGAAAAAAACGGAAAAAATGGTTTAAAGAGTCAGTTTTTTCGTCGAAAAAACAATGACATCGAAGCAAAATTCGCTGTTTTTTTTCATACAATCCTTTATAGTAATTGTAGTAAAAAGTCGATAAGGAGATTTTATGATAAGAACAATAGCAGTAGATAAGAATTACGAGGTGGTCAAAAACATAGAAATCCCAAAACTTGTAAAAAGGGATTATCTATGGTACTGGATTGATTTCCACCAGCCAGACAAAACGGAAATTGAATTTCTAAGAAACCCTCTTTCCTTCCATCCACTAGCGATTGAGGATTGTATTCATCATTTACAAAGACCAAAACTTGACTATTATGGGGACTATGCCTTTTTTGTTACACAGGCGCTGAACCCAAAAATGATTAAAAGAGAAGAAGTTAATTTCTTTCTCAGTCGGAATTATATCGTCACTTTTCATCATAAACCTTCAATAGAAATTGATGAGGTTTGGAACCTATTGACTCAATCGACTAGCGTCGAACAATGGGATCCTTCCCATGTTTTTTACCATGTTCTTGATCATATGGTCGATAATTATTTTCCTTTAGTAAATCAAATTGATGATAAACTAAATGAAATTGATGAGAATTCAAAAGGCCGATCAATGGAGTCATTACTTAAGGACTTATTTGATACAAGACATGATCTATTATCTTTAAGGCATACGATTTCACCAATGAGAGATCTATTATACAGAATTCTTAATTCACAACGCTTAACAAGTATTGAAGGAAAAATCGCTTATTTCTCAGATATTTATGATCATTTGCTAAAATTAACCGAAATGATTGAAGCGAGCAGAGAGCTTACCACAGACATCCGTGACAGTTATATTTCCATCAATTCGAATGAAACAAACCATGTGATGAAGGTCTTAACAGTCATCACAACCATCTTTATGCCACTAACCTTTATCGTAGGTGTATATGGAATGAACTTTAAATATATGCCCGAACTGACATGGAAATACGGCTATTTAGGAGCACTTGTCCTCATGTTTCTCATCGCAGTTGGTATGACAGTATGGTTTACGAAAAAAGGATGGTTTAAGTAGCTAAAAGACTAGCCGTATACATTGGCTAGTCTGTTTGCTCACTAATCCCAATTTTCATATTCAACGGTTCCTCCGGTTAAATCAATCTTGTTGCGCTCCCCTTTATAATAGGTCTTCCCATCTTTTTCAAAAATTAAATTGTCATACGTATAAACCTTTTGTCCATTTGGAAGATGAATGACAACCTTTTGCCCTAAATCTTCGCTTGGTGCTTCAATTTTTATCGTACTTTGATAGTAATAGCGAAAAATAAAAATACCAGCTGTTAAGATGATGCAAACTACAATGAAAAAAAAGAGACCCTTCCAGGAAGATTGCTTAGGCTTATGATTATTTAATTCTACTCTGGTCAACATTTTTCTCCTCCCAATTGTAATGTTCCCGATTATGATGAACGGAAATACTTTTTTCAAATTATGCTAATAGTTCCATTTATACCCAAATTTTCGTGTTTTATCCTTATGAGAAATATTTAACACAGTTAACCTATGCATGATTTCTTAAAAAGTTGACAAAAAGTTCGATTTATAACATGGGATTTTCGATTTTTAGTATAATAATAAGGAATGAAAATTCAGAAAGGGGAACAAACAGTGGGTAATCTTACACATACAGCAGAAACAATGAAATTAATACGTGAATTAGTGTCAATACCAAGCCCATCAGGTAATACAAATGAAGTCATCACTTTTGTCGAAAAATTCCTTTCAGAGCTACAAATCAAAACATATAGGAACCGAAAAGGCGGATTAATTGCAACTATTGAAGGAAAAGATTCAAGTAAACATCGAATGCTGACCGCGCATGTAGATACGCTCGGTGCGATGGTGAAGGAAGTAAAGGCAAACGGCCGTTTGAAAATTGACTTGATAGGCGGATTTAAATACAACTCCATCGAAGGAGAATACTGCCAAATTGAAACGAGCAGCGGCAAGAAATATACCGGAACCATCCTCATGCATCAGACTTCCGTCCATGTTTATAAGGATGCCGGCAAGGCCGAGCGAAATCAGGAAAATATCGAGATCCGGATTGATGAAAAAGTACATAATGCCGAAGAAATCAGAGTACTAGGAATCGAAGTCGGTGATTTTGTTTCATTCGACCCACGAGTGGAAGTGACTCCAAGCGGGTATATAAAATCCCGCCATTTAGATGATAAAGCGAGTGTGGCCATCCTTCTACAATTAATAAAACAAGTGAAAACCGAAAACCTTACATTACCATATACAACCCATTTCTTGATTTCGAATAATGAAGAAATAGGCTATGGCGGTAACTCTAATATTACTCCGGAGACAGTAGAATACCTCGCCGTTGATATGGGGGCAATGGGTGACGGTCAGTCCACCGATGAATATACTGTTTCCATTTGCGTTAAGGATGCGAGCGGTCCTTATCATTATGAATTACGCAAAAATTTAGTCCGCCTCGCAGAAGAAAATAATATTAAATATAAACTTGATATTTATCCATATTATGGTTCTGATGCATCAGCTGCCATTCGTTCTGGTCATGATATAGTACACGGACTAATCGGGCCTGGTATCGATTCTTCCCATGCATTTGAGCGTACACATCAATCATCAATTGAACATACATCAAAGCTTTTATATCATTACCTTCAGTCTGAATTAGTACAATAAGTTGCTTTTAATTATCTCACTTTTTTCCACTAATTAGTGAAAAGACAAAGAACTAATATGAGAACAAAAGACCGTATGGAAGCCCCATCGGTCTTTTGATTTTCTTACATTTCATAATAAATTTTAATTAATTTTTAATGATTTTTTTATTGCAACAAACAATAAAGCGCATTATGATAGGTAAGTCATCGTAAAGGGAAGTATATGGAAAATTAATCGTTATATTGATATGATTAATTGATAATATTTCTTCATTCTAATGATAAATGCCTGTTAAAAATATAATTGGGGGCACCACCGATGCTTGAAAGATTAATAGTTTTCTTAACCAGCCAAAAGTTAAAGTGGCTAGGAAGATTTGCATACTATTTGCTTATTCTCCTTTTATTATTTTTTATGTACGGATTTAACGATGCAAGTGCAGGGTCCTACATTTACAACGATTTTTAAGGGAGGCAACCAATATGAAAATGTTAGACACCATTAAAAACTTTTCACATACACATCCAGATACATTAGCATATATCTCTCCCACAGATGAAATCACATATGGTGAACTTTGGAGACAATCGGAACAAATAGCGGCTTTTTTATTAAAGCAAAACCATGACAATCAGCTGCCTGTATTAGTTTATGGACATATGGATACTTCCATGCTTGGCTCCTTTTTAGGCTGTGTTAAAGCAGGTTTTTCCTATATTCCTGTTGATACTTCGATTCCTAGCGAAAGAGTACTAAAAATTATCACTAGTTCACAAGCAGAATTGGTCATCAATACCTCCCTTCAAGAATTGGTGTTGGACAATATTGAAGTCTTTATCGTGAATTATGATAAAATCTTGGCAGAACAAGTTTCCGATGTACCAATTGACCCGTCAAACTGGGTGTATGGAGACGAAAATTTCTATATTATTTATACCTCAGGAAGTACAGGAAATCCAAAAGGTGTTCAGATTTCTGCCAATAACCTGCAAAGCTTTGTCGATTGGATGGTTGAAGACTTTCCCATCAACGGAAATCTTCGTTTTTTAAATCAGGCGCCATTCTCTTTTGATTTATCCGTCATGGACCTTTACCCGGCTCTTGCTAGTGGTGGTACCATTTTTGCAATTACAAAAGAAATGATTGCCAAGCCAAAACTGTTATTTGAAGCATTAGAAAAATCAGAGACAGAGGTATGGACCTCCACTCCTTCCTTCGTCCAGATGTGTTTAATGGATCCAACCTTTAAAGAAGAACTTCTACCTGAGCTAAAGGTGTTTTTATTTTGTGGAGAAATCTTGCCGGTCTCGATCTGCCGCCAATTAAGAGAGCGGTTCCCTAAGGCAAGAATATTCAACACCTATGGTCCGACCGAAGCCACCGTAGCAGTCACTTCTATTGAAGTAACCGATGAAATACTCGAAACATATCCGAATCTCCCAATTGGAAAATCCAAAGGAGATACTAGGATTATATTGGTTGATGAAAAGGGTCTAGCAGCCAAGCATGGGGAAAAAGGTGAAATGATAATTGCTGGTCCTGGTGTAAGTAAGGGCTACCTAGGGCAACAGGGGCTTACTGAAAAGAGCTTTTATCGTTTTGAAGGTCAGCAGGCCTATCGAACTGGTGATGCCGCTTATCTCGGACCAGATGACTTGATTTTTTACAAAGGACGGATGGATTTTCAGATAAAACTTCATGGCTACCGAATAGAATTAGAAGAAATTGAATTCCACATTGCCAATTGCAAATTTGTGAAATTCGCCGCAGTCATACCAGTCTCTCATTCTGACAAAATAGAGTATTTACTTGCGGCTATCATACCTGGCAGCCATAATTTTGAAAAAGAATATCAATTAACCAGTGCAATTAAAAAAGAACTCAGCGAGGTAATTCCTGCCTATATGGTACCAAGAAAGTTCTCTTATTATGAGGAGCTTCCGATGACACCAAATGGAAAAATGGATCGAAAAAAATTCAAGGAAATGGTATTACAATGACACCATATGGTTCTTTTAGTTTCTTTTTTATCCTTGCAATTCTTTTAGCACCAACGGTTATTCTCGGTTTACAGGGAAAAAGATTTCATACGTATAATATGTTTGTAACGATTATTGCTCTTGGCATTATCTTTGCTTCATCACTTACTCAAGCTATTGCTTTAATCGCATTTACCATTTGGCAAGTGGTTTTAATAAAGGCCTACATCGCCTATCGAATAAAGAAAAATGCAAACATTATATTTTATTTGGCAGTTATTCTTTCGATTCTTCCGCTGATTCTTTCGAAGCTGCTGCCATATTTTTCAGATGTAAACTTAGTTGGATTTCTTGGTATTTCTTATTTAACGTTTAAGGGTACACAATTAATCATGGAGACACGTGATGGGCTGATAAAAAAAAACCTGCCCCTATCCCGATTACTCTATTTCATTTTATTTTTCCCGACCATATCATCAGGTCCAATCGACCGTTATCGTCGTTTTGATAAAGATTTGGAAGGCGAAATTTCGGGCGAGCAATACAAATTACTTCTTTACGAAGGAATCAACAAAATTTTTCTCGGCTTCTTTTACAAGTACATTATCGGTTATTCGATCAACCATTTTTTTATCACGAATCTAAGATTTATTGCTCATAGCCATTTTGAACATCATCTCTATTATATGTACGCCTACAGTCTCTATCTATTTTTTGATTTTGCAGGTTATAGTGCATTTGCGATTGGTGTTAGTTATATTATGGGAATTAAATCTCCGGAAAACTTTAATAAGCCCTTTCTTAGCAGGAACATTAAAGACTTCTGGAATCGCTGGCATATGAGCCTATCCTTTTGGTTTAGAGACTATGTATACATGCGATTTGTCTTTTGGATGACCAAGAAAAAGTGGATTAAAAACCGTAACTTACTTTCAAACCTTGGTTATATTTTACTGTTTTTACTAATGGGTGTATGGCACGGACTTGAAATACAATATATCATTTATGGGATGTATCACGCCTTATTAATGGTTGCTTACAATTCTTTTGAACGGTTTAATAAGAAGCATAAATGGTGGCCGCAAAATAAGCTTACACATATTGCGGCGATTATTATCACATTCCATGTGATTTGCTTTGGCTTTTATATATTCTCAGGACAATTATTTCATAAAGGAGTTTGATTACTTTGGATTTCAAAAATGAGGTTATTATATTATTAGCAGAGATTTGCCAGGACGATGTTGTAAAGGAAAATCCGGATATTGATCTATTTGACGCCGGTTTACTGGATTCATTCGGGACAGTTGAATTACTTGTTCAAGTAGAAGAACGGTTTGGCATTCTTGTTCCGATTACCGAGTTCGATCGTGACACATGGAATACACCTAATAATATCGCCAGTCAATTGGCTGATATGAAATGAAAAAAGCTTTATTCTCACCAATGATCTTAGCCTTTTTCGTATTGGTTATTTTGGTTGTAATACCAAATCAATGGATTGAGAAGATGATTCCAAAATCAAGAATCTCTCAGGCAGCAACAGAATTAAATCCATTTATGTTTCAAGGAAAGTATCTTCAACAAAAAATGCTTGAAGATAAACAATATTTGCCCATCTATGGTTCTTCTGAGCTAGCCAGACTTGATCGGTACCATCCTGCCAATTATTTTAAAGAAACAGGAGCAGATTTCACCCCTTATCTCATTGGCCGTGGTGGAACGGAATCATTAATCCATTTTTTAAATTTCTCTGAGCATTCGGGTCAGCTTAAGGGAAAGAAAATTGTTTTCGTCTTGTCTCCGCAATGGTTTCAGCCAAAAGGGACAGACGAATCCCATTTTGTTCCTAATTATTCATCCCTGCAAGGATATGATTTGGCTTTTAACAACAAAATTGATCCTATGTTAAAGAAGAAGGCAATGGAACGGCTGTTAAAATTTTCGCCAATTCAAAACGACCCATTTCTTTCAGTCATGTATAAAGCGGAGATCACCAATAGTCCATGGACTAAAAGAAAGAGAGCATTAGTCCGCCCTATGGCCTTTGCCTATCGTGAATTATTGATAAAAAAGGATCTTTACTATTCATTGGCAGGGGGTATTTCTCGTAAGCGGGATATCAGCCCAAAAGTTAAGAATAAATCCTGGGATGAATTAGCAACTCAGGCAAATCATTTCGGTGAAAGAAGATCAAGGAATAATCAATTTTATGTGGTTAATAGCCAATATAATAAAATTCGTAAATTGGTGCCTTCCCTAAAGGATAATAAAATAGGAGCTTCCTATGGAGAATCCCCTGAATATCAAGATTTCCAACTTGTACTTGACCTATTAAAGCAGTCAGGAGCAGACCCATTGTTTATTTCTGTTCCCGTAAACGGAAAATGGTACGACTATACCGGCTTCTCAAAGGAAGGACGCACCGCGTATTATGAACGTATTAAGAAACAAATAGAGTCAGAAGGCTTTAAAATTGCCGATTTCTCCAATCATGAATATGACCCATACTTTATGAAGGATACGATTCATATTGGCTGGAAAGGCTGGGTTTATGCCGATAAAGCAATAAAGGACTTTTATGAAGGTAAAAAAATAGATGTTGAAGTCGTTCGGGCAAGGTAGTTTGAACGGCTTTCATATTGTTGAACTACAAGTTATAATATATTTGATAATATTATTCATTTTTGGGAGTTGAGAAAATGTTTTCGAATATTGGTGTTCCAGGATTAATTTTAATTCTTATTGTTGCTTTAGTCATTTTTGGACCGAACAAGCTCCCTGAAATTGGACGTGCTTTTGGAAAGTCAATTCGTGAATTTAAAAAAGCAACTGAGGGAATCGCAGATGATATTAAAACAGAAATAAAAGAAGATATCAAAGAGGTAAAAAAAGATCAAATTGACTTAAAAAAATAATGTACAATGAAATAAGGGGTTGTCTAAAAAGTAGTAGATAGGCTCATTTTCATTGCAAACGGCAGGGGCGCCGGGAGATTCCTGCGGGAAAGCCAGCCGGCCGAGACCCCGCAAGGCTGTAAGCCTGAGGAGGCTCGGCGGCTGGCCCGCGGAAAGCGACCAGAGCCCCTGACGTTTGCCTGCCTTCTATCCAAAATCTACTTCTCGGACAGCCCCTTTTTGATTTACCTTTTAGACTTTGCAGCAAATGCTTGGAATTGATTCATTAATTTTTTGCGTGATTTTTGATTGCGCAGTAAATACGCAGCACCTAATCCAATCGTCGTCATCATTAGTTTTTTACTCTTCATTGAAATCCTCCTTCTAAGACTTTCTTACTTCTTCAATATTCCCTCAAGATCTGCATTTTAGCACCCAAAAATAATAACAAATTCAGCAATTAATTCCCCTTCGGACTGAAAAAAACTAGTCAATTCTATGGTAGAATTGACTAGTTTCAGTGCTGTTTATTATTATTTCAACTTATCTTTCATCATTTTGTTATGCTCTTTCATTAGATTCAAAAGGTGATCTAGATGGACAGCAGCCCTCTTATCATCTTTGTTTTCAATCGCAAGTCTTAATTCTTTAAATGTTTTCCAATACTCCGCTTTTTTGCCGCCATGTACTTGCTTCATAAATTCTTCTTTCGTTATCTTACCTTGTTCAAATTGCTTATTTATCTCTTCCATTTTTATCATTTTTTCTTTTTCCCATTTCTCCCGTTTGGCGGCATTTTCAGGACTCATCCATTGTTTACGAAGAGTCTTCTTTTCAGTAAGAACTTTGAGCCATTCTTTCTTTTTAGTTGGAGTATATTGGTCAACCCATGCAAGAAGCTTTTGCTCTCTCTCCTTCATCATTGCCTGCCAATCTTTATGCATCATATGGCGCTGTTTGCCTTCCTGGCAATCACAAGGTTTTTCCTTATGATCAACCGGTAAAGAATCATTAGCTGCAGTTAAACCTGGCACTGATAATAAAAATGCCAATGTCATAAATATTAGTTTAAGTCTCATAACAATCTCCTTCCATTCTTCATAGAAATTAAGCCAAAATTTATTCAGCACGTAATTATCATTCCCACCTATTCGAAAATAATTTACCAATTCGACAAAAATTTAGTAAAAAAGGTCTTGAGATGTTGATAAAATTATCGTATTCTATGGATATAGAAAACATGTGAAACATTTCACATATAACAATGAGCATCACCTCTTATTTTTTACTACATAATTGTGATTTTATTCACAAACACATTCGAAGAATCCTAGAAAAATAAAATTAGGAGTGGGGAAAAATGTCAAAACCAAAAATCGTAATCTTAGGTGCAGGCTATGGAGGAATCATCACAAGTAAAAGCTTGGAAAAACTATTAAGATCAGGAGAAGCAGATGTTACGCTCATTAATAAACATGAATATCATTACCTTACAACACAGCTTCATAAGACAGGAGTTGGCACAGCGGCTGACAGGCAAATTGCTATGTCCATTCCTGAACTAATCAATCCAAACAAAACTCGGTTCCTAAAAGCTGCCGTATCTTCTGTTGATATCAATACCCAAGAAATCCACCTTGAAGGCGAAGATACTATTAAATACGACTATTTATTAATTGCACTTGGATTTGAAGTTGAAACGTACGGTACTCCAGGTGTTAAAGAAAATGCTTTTGAAATTCGCAGCTTTAGAAGCTCAAAAATCATTTATCATCAAATCATCAAACAATTTAATCTTTATAAAGAAGACCATGATCCATCTCGTTTAACATTTGTAGTAGCGGGTGGAGGATTTACCGGAATCGAAATGCTTGGAGAATTGGCTGATGGCCTACCAAAACTTTGTAAAGACCATGATATACCGTTTGAAAAAATAAGAATTGTTGGTATTGAGGCTTCACCATCTATCATTCCATTTTTCCCTGAGCAATCCATTCAATATACAACAGAGGTTTTAGAAAAGCGTAATATTGAGGTCATCACTTCCACAAAAATACTGGAATGCACAGCTGAGAAAGTTGTTCTTGAAAATAATCTGGAAATTCCAACAAGGACCTTAATCTGGTCTTGTGGTGTGAAAGGGAACACGATTGTTCACAAATGGGGATTACCAATTGAAAAAGGCAAGATTGCGGTGGATTCTTATCTTCGTGTGAAAAATATGAAAAATATTTTTAGTATCGGAGACTGTTCTTTATTCATGAAGGATGAGAGGTATGCCTTGCCTCCGACTGCACAAGTGGCACTACAACAAGCACCTGTATGTGCGAAAAATATTGTCGCCACCTTAAGAGGTGATTCATTAAAACCGTTTGAATATCACCACAAAGGGTCTGTCGCTTCAATTGGACTCTTGGCCGCAGTGGGTAAAGTAGGAAATTTCCGCTTATCCGGTTTATTTGGAGCCTTTATGAAACAAGTTATTGAGGCTCGCTACTTGTTTAATCTTGGCGGTCCATCCCTAATTTTTAAGCAGCATTTTGGAGTAAGCCGTGAGCCGATAAAAGTTACGGCGAAACAATAACTTTTAACCAATTAACCTTACTAAGTTTCCTGGCTGGCAGGAATCCCCTCCTCCTGCCAGCCACTTGATTAGAATAATCCCTAATGATTTAGCCTTTAGTCCCCCAACTATAAGGCGAACAGCCCCATTTAAAATGGGGCTGTTATAATTTTTCATTATAGCCACTCTAAAAATTCGAGCCGGTTGCCAAACGGATCATGGACATGAATTCTACTTGCCCCTGGGAGATTGTCGTCCGCAGAGAAATCAATATCATTCTTACTAAGAATCGTTTTTAATACCTCGATGTTTTCCACAACAAAGGCCGGGTGCGCCTTTTTAGCCGGTGAAAACGGTTCTTCTACACCAATGTGAATTTGAAAAGTTCCAAATTCAAACCATACTCCTCCCCGTTTCTTTAATTCTTCCGGCTT
>Ga0213825_1001391_pt1 | contig 16568 bp, 17 predicted proteins | sample MC6MC0900MG_FD_179896 | JGI IMG/M metagenome (GOLD analysis project Ga0213825, IMG submission 179896) | Enriched soil aggregate microbial communities from Iowa State University, Ames, United States - MC6-MC0900-MG | ecosystem: Environmental > Terrestrial > Soil > Unclassified | place: USA: Iowa... | reverse complement strand
CTTTTTAAGAAAGCTTACGGATACGCTAACATTGAACATAAGGTTAAAAATACCACGGAGACAAAATATAGAATATGGTCAATTACAAAGCAATTTACTGCTGCTGCTATTTTAATTTTAGAGGAAAGAGGATTATTGAGAGTAGAAGATAGTTTAAAAAAATATTTTCCGGACTGTATACAGCTAAACCCTAATATTACTATCCATCACTTGTTAACTCATACCTCAGGGATTTTTAACTACTCAGACCTTCCAGACTCTCATAAAACTTTTCATAGGATGTGTCATAAAAAATCTGACTTAATTAAAATGTTTCTAAGTAAGCCCTTGAATTTTGAACCAGGTACTCAATGGGAGTATAGCAACACAGGATACTACCTTTTAGGAATGCTTATTGAAAAATTATCAGGAAAGAGCTACAGTGAATTTTTAACTGAAAATATATTTATACCTCTAGGTATGTTTAATACAAGTGTAGATGACGATAAAAAAATTATTGAAAATATAGCATCAGGCTATTATCTAAATAGAAATGATCTTATTCACTGTAATTATATTAACATGGATTTAGTGCTTTCTTCTGGGGGGATATACTCAACAGTTGAGGATTTATTCATATGGGACAAGGCTTTAAATAGCGATAAGTTATTAAGTAGAAAGTCAGTTAAAAAGATGAATACACCATATAAAAACAATTATGGCTATGGTGTTTTTATAGAGACGAATAATAACAGAAGAGTTGTTCAACATAATGGTGGTTGTGAGGGCTTTCTAACTGAAATCCATAGATATGTGGATGACAATTTCGCTGTTGTAATTTTAAGCAACTATGGATTTACAGCTGTAAATAAACTATGCAACGAGATTGCTTCAATTGCTTTTGGAGAAAAGTACGAGATGCCTAAAAAGCCTGAAGCATTTCCTATAAGTGATAATGTACTTAAAAATTATCTAGGGGTATATGAAGAAGATGACTTCAAGCTAGAGCTTAAAAAAGAAAATAACGATATATTTTTAGTTATAGACGACGAATACATTTTGCCTACATATCCAATTAGTAATGATACTTTACATCATACATGGATAGATGAAGAGTATACTTTCACAAAAGATGACGAAGGACAATTATATCTTTGGGGGATTAAGAAGAAGTAGACAACAATGTGGCATTAGATTATAAAAATAAGATAGACTTTTTCAGTCTATCTTATTTATTTTCACTTTAATAATGATGATACATTCCCTAAATAAAATATATCCAAAACATGGAGGGCTCTTGTACAAGCTGTATAAAGCAGCAACCTATCTTCTTCATCCTTATACCTTAAATCACTGGCATTATATATCATAACCACATCAAATTCCAAACCCTTAGCAAGATATGCAGGAATAACTAAAATATCATTAACATAATCATCATCCTCATTTACAATCATTTTAATGTTAATCCTATCCCTCAAATAATTGTAAACCCTCTGTGCCTCATCAACATTTTTTGTTATTATTCCTATGGAATTATGACCATCACTCTTATAAACTTTCACCTCTTCAACTATTCTTTTATTTATATCTTCTTCATCTGAAAAACCTGTTAATTGGGGCCATTCTCCACTTCTTTCCACGTATTCATCATGAATTTCCTCATTTAATATTTTTCGTGAAAATCTAGTTATTTCCATTGTTGATCTATAACTTTTAGTTAAATTTATTATAGAAGTATCCTCAGGTTTAAGTATATTTACAACATTGTTATAACTTTCAACATTCATATAAGGGTTAATAGATTGAGATATATCACCAAGGATTGTTTTATTTGATTTATTAAATAACTGATTAAAAATTTCATACTGTAATGGTGAATAATCTTGAGCTTCATCAATAATTACATACTTTACTTCTTCTGTTTTTGGAATATCACCTACAGCTCCTTTTATGAATAGTAAAGCTATTTGATCTTCATAATTTATCTTTTTAGCCTCTAAATTTTCTAGGGTATATCTCTTAATTTCTTTAATACTCTCATTATCATATTTAATATTTGCCATTTTTAAGAAGGCTTCTAAATTTTCATAAAAGGTTTTATAGCAATCCATCAAATCAAATTTAGTTTTTTCTTTCACCTCATTAACTATGGTTTTAATTTCTCTACCTACTAAGGATTTACTTACTTTAACTATTTCACCCTTCTCTAAACATTCACCAGATTCTTCTGATTCTTCCATTGCTTTATCAACTAATCTTTTTTCATAAGGTTCTATAAGATATAAAATTCTTTGCTTTAGCTTTTCTAACTTTCTCTTAAGAGGAAGCCTCTCATAGTCCTTATAAAACAATTCCTGTATTTCCACTGCTGAAATTATAGTTTCACCTCTTAAATTAATATCTCTAAAATCCCTATCCATTTTTTCTAAGTGTTCTATATATACTTTTAATAAATTAACAAACTCTGCAGAAGACTTAAATTTTAAACTTTTAATCCTAATATCATAAGACTGCTCACTGTTATCGCCAAAAATCTTCTCCATCATTGTACAATAATCTTCTTTACCACCTACATCTTCTAGAACTTTATGCATATATTCTTTAAATGTAGTTTGAAGCATATTATCTTCCCCAAGCTGAGGTAAAACGTTAGAAATATAATCATTAAAAATATTATTTGGAGAAAATATCACGATGTTTTTAGCTGTTATAATATCACGATGCTTATATAATAAATAGGCAATCCTATGAAGAGCAACAGAAGTTTTTCCACTTCCTGCTGGCCCCTGAACAATTAAATTTTTATATTTTTCATTACGAATTGCCTTGTTTTGCTCTCTTTGAATTGTAGTTACAATAGCCTTCATTTTATTATCACTACTTTTACTTAATATATCTTGCAACACTTCATCATCTATTTTTATATTACTGTCAAACATATAATCAATTTTGCCATTACTAATTTTATATTGCCTTTTCGTTGATATTTTGCCATTTATAATCCCATCAGGACATTTATAATAAGCACTTCCAATTTCATAATCATAGAACATACTAGAAATTGGAGCCCTCCAATCATATATAAGAAAATCAAAATCTTCATTAATTAAATTAGAAACTCCGATATAACATTTTTCAGCTTTTTCTTCTCCCTCTTCCTTAAAATCCATTCTCGCAAAGTAAGGAGATGAAATCATCTTCTCATATTTATCAACTAGTTTTCTTTCAAATTCATGGCTCCTCTTTTGAATTTTCATAGTATTAATAAATTGCATGAAATCCACTATATGCTGTAAACCATTTTCTACTGAAACAGCCCCAACATTTTCCCATAATTCTCTTTGGGTTTCAATAGCCTCTTTTTTAAAATTATCTTTGGAGTTTTTCTTTTCTTCTAATTGTTTTTTTACCTCCCTAAGTACCTTTTCTAACCATTCCATTTCTACTAGCCATTCAGATTTATTTATTGACAAAATATCTCCCCCTTGTAATGAGCATTGCACTTTAGAGTTAATATTGCAATTTTAGCATATACACCTGAAATTACTAGTCTATAAGTGTTTTGTTATATATGATATAATTAAAGTATAGAGATAGTCTATTAAATTAATGGGTACGGCGTATAATAAATTAATCTTTTCACTTATAAAATTAGCCTTAACCAAGAACTAATGGTTAAGGCTAACTTTCTTTTATTAAGTTTTATGGCTAGATAAGCGTGTTTACATTATATATAAATTATGTCTACTCCTGAAAAGTTTATATTTCCGCATATAGTTAGAATATTATCTGATGTTCCTTCATTTCTATTTTTTTCACTTATTGCACCAAAAGATGTATTAGCTCTATCTTCAACAGTCCAATTTCTAGGTATATATAACTCTACACCAGAAAAAGAAGATTCTATTCTAACAATTCCTTTTCCTTCATGAAGAACAGCATTATCAAAATAAACTTTCATTCCTCCAAAGCTACACTTTAAATCTGCTTGTTTAAACTTATCTGTATTTATATACTTAATACTTCCAGAAAATAAGGTCTGTAACTTTATATGACTTTCATCTTCTGTATCAATAGTCTTAAATTCATAAGAATCCCAGCCATTTTTACTGTGACCCCACTTCGAATGTTTATTAAAAATCATAGAAAGACCAATACTTCCAAGTAATGCTGCTATTAATACTGTCCATGGAGTAATAGCTGTTATACCAAGCTGTTTATCATAAATAATACAAAGAAATGCTATTGGGAATAAAATACCTTGGAAATCAACTCTTAACGCACTCTTTATAATGATATAAATTAAGAAAACTGTTAATAATATTGTAAAAATATTTATATTTGAAAAATATCCAAGTTTATTAATAATTAAAGATATTCCACCTAATATAAGAAAACTTCCTCCCAAAACTCTTCCGATCTTCATTTTATCTCCCCTTTTCCAATAATTTATTTTTTAAAGGTTTATAATAATGTCTTGAAACATATACCTTTTTATGTGTATGTTGAAATTCAACTATACTAGATGATGTTAAATTGCGTGTTATTGAGTAAATATAATTTATATTCAATATTGTTGATTTTGAAATCCTCATAAAATCTTTTGGCAAGATTTCTTCTAATTCATAAAGCTTGTATTTTACCTGATATACATTATTAACAGTATGTGCACTAACTGTAGTTTGTTCAGTCTCGAAAAACAGTATCTCTGATAAAGAAATATAGTACTCAGTATCATTTTTGTAAAAAGTTAGCTGTTTTCTTTGCAAAAATATGTCATTAAGCAGCCTTTGAATATCTAAAATATGATCATTTAATTGACTACATTTAATAATAACTTCATCTTCCTTTGTTCTCTCATCAACTTCAATCCGTATTTTCATATCTTCACTCTCCACAATATTAATTATATGCTTTGGATTTTCTTTGTAAACAGAATTAAAGTATGAAGTTAATTTCTTTAAGTAAGAGGTAATTTTTCTATAGTTTGTTACAATTCCTATAAATAAAAATCTCATTTATTTAGGAAACTCAACTCACATCCACTTTAGTAAAGGAAACTCCTTCTCACATGCGTTCGAATGAGTAAGCTCGAGTAACCAAATCAAAGATTTGGACTCTTACTTAACTTCTGCTAATTAAATCAAAGATTTAGAGCGTCACTTAAAAATTAAGGTTAAGTTCCTTGGTCTTGATATAGAAGTTAAAAGCAAAGAAAAAAGTGCTCCATCCTCACAAGATTAGCACCTTTTCTAAGATTCATAGTTTATAATATATCAAATTTTTATAAAAAATAAACCTAAATAATTGTTATATTTAAAAATGTCCATCTTAGTAATATATAAAATGGAATTTGTCAGCTTCGTATTATGTTCATATAATTTCCAATCTCTATTCCGACCAATCCATCTGACAATCTGGTATACCTTGACTACGACATTTTTCAATAACATTATTTTTTTCTTCAATATTTCCAATCGTATATTTTAAAACAAGCCCTCGAAAAACAATATATTTTATATTATTCTTTTTGAAATCAACAAACCAATTACCACCTTTGTTCTCATCATTAATCAAAACCTTAGAAAACTTTTCAGGTAAATCTATTACATTTGATGAAAAAGTGATTGCAGTCCAGTAACGTGGAAAATATTCCGTCTTCCACAATTCAATTTTATTTACATTAAGACAGTCCAGAATTTCTTCATTATCGATACTTTCTTTAATTAGAAGTCCTTCATATATTCCTTCATTTTCATTCGTAAGCGACTTGCCACATGATTTCTTTTCTTTTACTCCATCGACTGATAACTCATCTTTCAATAGCACATCAATTGTTACTCCAAATATATGGCTTAATTCTAATAATTTTTCTGTCTCTGGTAGTGAAATGTCCATTTCCCATTTAGAAATAGACTGTCTAGTAACTAAACATTTTTCAGCTAACGTTTCCTGTGACATTCCATTCTTGTTCCTTAAATATTGAATTTTTTCAGATAATTTCATTACTATTACCTCTTTCTAATTAGATAACAATAGGATATCAATAATCTTCCTATATTTCTACCAACTTGAAAGTTCTGTTTAGCAACCATAACGTGCATTTCTTGATTCTTTTCACCCTCGGCATCATGACTTTATTACATTTTTTATAAATAATCGCCTCCACAAATTACTATTTGTCTAACACTTGAAAATTATTTTTCCCTTTCACTATAACATATTTTGTAAATTTATCATTACTTATGATACTATATTTTCACTCATAAAAATAGCCCTATCCAAGTAATATCAATGGCTAAGGCTAAAAATCTCATTTACTTAGGAAACTCAACTCACATTCGCTCATTGAGTAAGTTCTGCTAACTAAATCAAAGATTTAGAGCATCACTTATGGTACGGTTCAATATTTGAAATCCTAAATTTAAATCTTTGCGTCTATCTTTGTCCTAGCTTCAAATTTGGTACTGCATTTAAGGTTAAATCTGCAATTCTACCAGCTTTATACTCATAATAAGCAGCACTTCCAATCATAGCAGCATTATCTGTACATAAAATTGGTGCTGGGAATAGTACCTTTATCCCTTCGCTTTCGCCTCTTTCCATTAGCTTTGCTCTAAGATAAGAGTTAGATGCAACTCCACCTGATATAGCTATCTTATCCACTTGTTTTTCTTTACAAGCCTTCATGGCATTATCTACTAATACGTCTACCACAGCCTTTTGGAAGGAAGCCGCTACATCAGCTTGGTTATAGCTTTCCCCCTTCATTTGAAGAGAGTTTAAGTAGTTAAGTACAGCTGATTTAACTCCACTAAAGGAGAAATCTAGTGTCTTATCATGGAAATTTGCCCTTGGAAACTTAATAGCATTTTCATTTCCCTCTTTAGCGATCTTATCAATTTTAGGCCCACCAGGATATCCAAGTCCTATAGCTCTAGCCACCTTATCATAGGCTTCTCCAGCTGCATCATCCCTAGTTTCTCCTAGAACCTCAAAACTACCATAATCCTTCATATGAACAATAAAAGTATGCCCTCCTGAAACTACTAAAGTAACAAAAGGTGGTTTTAGATCCTTATGTTCAATAAAGTTTGCACTTATATGACCTTCTATATGATTTACGCCTATAAGCGGAATATTTAATCCATATGCCAAAGCCTTAGCATATTGAAGCCCTACAAGTAAAGCTCCCACAAGACCTGGTCCATAGGTAACGCCCACTGCATCTATATCTTGAAAAGTTAAATTCGCTTCTCTAAGTGCTTCTTCTACTACAGCACTAATAGCCTCTATATGCATTCTTGAAGCTACCTCTGGTACAACTCCACCAAACTTTTTATGTATATCAATTTGAGAAGCTATAACATTAGATAAAACTTCTCTTCCATTTACTACTACTGAAGCTGCTGTTTCATCACAACTTGACTCTATAGCAAGTATTTTAAAATTTTCTTTTATTTCATTTGCTTCTTTCATATTTTTCACCTACTTTTAAATAATTTACACACTATGAAAGTTTATATTAAAAGTTTTCCCCTATGGTACTAACTTAAACTTATCATCTCATTTTTTATCCACATATTAAAATAATATGTCCACACATTTATACAATTATATCAACAAATGTGATTACTTCATACATTTTATCATTTTTTAAGTTTTAATTACACACTTTATATTATTTTATTATAGCATTTTCAATAAAATTTAATATAGTTTCATTCATCTTACTCAAACATCCGTTCTTATGGTATAATAATATTTACTTACTAAAGTTATTTATATTTACAATTAATCACACAATCATAGAAAGAGGAATTAAAATGAGAGATGTTAACTATGCTAAAGTTGTGGTAAAGGGATCACCAATTTCTAAATCTAACTTTAAACTTTTTAATAGCAGCAATAGAGCTATTTTACCATATAACTCCGGAAAATATCATGATAGATATGCACTATACGAAGAGGAAATAGCCTACGAATGTAGGGTTCAAAATCCAAGTGTAACCTTAACAGAAGCTCTTATAGCTGTCCTTAAGGTTTATTATAAAAGTGAAAAACGTCATCCAGACACAAACAACATAACTAAAAGCATTTTGGATGGTGTTGAAAAAAGTGGTCTCATCATAAATGATGCCCAAGTAAGAAGACTTATTATAGAAGAATTTTATGATAAAGAAAATCCACGGTTTGAACTTGAACTCTTTGGAGAAAGTTCCTATGCTATGGATTATAAAATAGTTAAACTAGAAGAAAAACAGCCCATGATAAATTATGAACCTCCTAGCAACAAAAAAAATAAAACCATAGATGGCTATAATGCCTCAGGTTTATGCAAAGAGCTTTCTCATGGAGGTAATACAAGTAAAATTTCTAAACATATCTGTGAAGTTTGTCTAAAGGAAGTTTCAAAGGATAATATCATGTCCTGTAATAAAGGAAAAACTTTGATCTGTAAAAGCTGTTTTAAAAAGCTATTCTAAAATTACACTATATATAATTCTTATTACATTTTATATCATTGAGATTTCTATATAACGTAAGGGACTTTCGCAAAATAAACTAATCTAAATAAATATTGAATAAGCACTTATATTATTTAAGTACATGCTCAACATTTTATATAAGATTAGTTATATATCTTGCAAAAGCCCTTAATTTTATTTAATAGTTACACCATTTACGAGGATTACTTGCTTAGAAAATATTCCATGAACAACTTTAACTTCTTCTCCTCGAGAAATATAAGGATATCTATAAGTTTTATAGGCAACTTCTCTTTTGTTTTTGAAGTCAGTAACATATACCGTCCAATACTGACTTCTACTACTTTCGCTACTTTCCTCTGCTTTTATTATCCCAGTGCATATACCTGTTAAAGATGTATATAATCCTAAGATATACTCTGTAAATGAAAAAAACCCTATAATTATAATTATAAAAAATACAATCTCAAATATACCATGTTTCTTACTTTCTATTATGGCATATCCAAATACTAACATGAAAATAATATTATATACTTCAATACTTCTTTTATTAAAGGGCACTCTTTCAATAGGCGTAAACCAAAGTTTGAATCTCCAAAGTATACTACTTCCTTCTACGTCATAGCTTGTACCACTTACTGCTGCTCGCCACTTCATTTGATGATCGTTCAAGCCCAAAACTATAATTCTCTCTGTAATGAATATTACATTTACATAAATACCTAACATGATAAAGCCAGCAATAATGAAATATAAATCCTTTATTACCAGTACTGTGAAAAGAATATATAAAATGAAAAAAACAGTACCTAATTGCATTAATCTTATTTTAATCCTCATCTCATCCTTAGCATCTTGTGATAAATCTTTAGCTCTATTACATGCGCTTCCAATTGCAGTAGCCACGAAAATAAGAGAGAAAAAGTGAACATAATTTTCTATAGTTATTCCTGAAATTATATTAATATCATATCCGAAATGCTGAAGTACAAGTAAAATATTAATTACTATACTTATCAATAACATACCTACTGAAAAATTTCTTACGGATTTCAAACCACGTTGATCCAACATTATTTTACTCCTTTGCCATATTTATATAACCATCTAAATTATACATTTCTTTCTACAACATGTAAATAACCATGAGGTTAGACCCCATGGTTTAATATAATTAATCTATATCTTGAGCTTTCATTTTATCCAGTTCAGCTTCTTTTTCTTTTTTGTATTTCTTACGTCCATATTCCCATTCCATCAATAACGTATTAATTAATATAATATATGGAACTAAATTTCTAAAGGTAAGTGTTAGTTTTGTAAATTTAAACACACATATTGTAAGAATCACTGATATTAAAGGTATAATCCCTCCTAATAAACAGTTCTTTTGTTTGCCAAGAAAATATTCAATTCCTAAGAGTGCACCTGCAATTACAAATGCAATAATAATAGTACTTATATCTGACATGGTTATTCTCCTTTCACACATTTTTTATACTTGTCAATAATTAACTTTGCGGTTTCTAAATCAAGTTTTGAATCAACTGCCAAGCCTTTAATAAATATTTGGAATGGTTCTTCTTCTTTCTTATCATTTAATTCAATCTTTTGAATCAGTTTATCCAATCTCAATCTCACGGTAGGATAAGATACTTCATACATTTTTGCAATATCTTTTAAAGATCCAGATTTCAGCACAAAATTTTTCAAAAAACCTGCATCTTCTTGCTCCAAAGCAAGTATCCATTGTGGTATTTTATCAATGTCCATTTCAATCTTCCTTTCATATTATCTTTAATAATATTTATTATAACCTAAATAATATTAAAGTCAATAAGCAATATAATATAAATTTAATTAATTTTCTCTATTTAAGATTATATAAATAAATAAGAGGTTGAGCAAAAACTCAACCTCCTAATGAATAATCTTTAATTCTCAAAAATAAATTTGCTTACTAATTATAACTTAACTCCCCTAGCCAATAAGAACTCTCCATTATCAGCTAAAGTTCTCTTACAATAAGATTTAAGTTCAATCTCAAGTAAAGTCTCCCAAGCTATTTTATCCTTTTCAATGTCATTTACAGCTTTCCTAAATCCACTAGATATACACGGACTTCCCCCTAATGTTATGTTCTCTAATCCACAAGTTGATAACAAATTCTCTAGTTCCTCTCCTTCAAAGAAGTGTCTTTCAGGATGAGCCACTAACTCATGTTTGGGTAAATCACCAGTTTCCACAACCTGAGGTATATACCAATAATTTGGTCTTCCAAAGAAGGATACATAATCAAAATCCTCTCTGCCTAATTGTGTTCTTATCACTCCCCATTTACTATTTACACTAACTAGAACTTGTCCACCTGGCTTCGTAACCCTAACTAGCTCCCTAACAGCCTTTTCCACATTACCTAAAAGATAATTAAGAGGTGCTCCATAGCAAATCACCGTGTCGAAGGTATTATCTTCAAGCATTGATAAATCCGCTAAATCTCCATTTATAATTCCATCCACATAAGACATTAAATGATTTTCTTTTAATTTATCTTCAGCAATTCTTAACTGCTCCTGAGATATATCAAATAAAGTAACTCTATTTTTTAGTTTAGCTAACTCTACACTAAATCTACCTGCACCACAGCCAGCATCTAAAACCTTCTTACCTTCTCCTATATAGTCCTTAAGAAAATCCATATGGAGATAATAATTAATCCTATCATAGGGTTTAAGCTCTAGTCTTTGCCATTCCCTTTCACCATAGTTGTTATAAAAACTTCTAATTTCATTTGGATTGTACATTAATATCCCTCCATGTCTTCTCAAAATATTTACTGATAAATTATTCTATAATATCTACCATAATTCCTTTATATTCATAACCTACATATTACTAATTTTGTTATTTTGTAGATTTATAAACAATTTATTCAAATAATAATACTCCCTTTATTAAAGATCGTTGATAAACCAAGTCATTATAGGAAATACTAATTACGATTTACAATACAATAGAACTTATAATAAAATAACGGAGGAAAAAATCTATGGAAAACCTAGACAGAGCAATTGACAGAATAAAAATACTTGAATGCCCAACAGGAGAATTAGAAAATCGGGTTGCAGATATTCTTGAGGGTTATAGGGTTGCGGATAAAAATAAAATAACTATAAATAGAGCTAGACAATTAGATGCAAATGGTGCAGAAGCTTATAGTGCTAAAATTTCAAGCAATTCACCACAGTCTTTCACTATACTAGCAAAGTCAGGACTGGATGGTTATGTAGATAAAGTAATTGACGTATCTATAGGTTAAATTGCAGTAATATGTAAAGCCTATTAAAATTTTCTTTTAAATTAAGATTACGTAAGAATGTGCTAAATGAAAAATGCTTTTGCTAAACTTTAAGCAAAAGCATTTTTAAAAGTAAAAGGTATTCCATTACTTTTTTAAACTAAGCCTGTTCTATCTTTTCTACTATATAACCTGCATCTTCAATAGCAGACTTCATTTGTCTATCCTCAACTGAGTCTGTTCCATCAACAACTACAATTTGAGATTTTAGATGTACATCTACATTACTAACTCCATTAACTCCTTGTAATGCTGTTTTCACATTACTAACACACTGTCCACAAGTCATACCTTCAACTGTTAATCTTTTTTTCATTTTTATTTCTCCTTTCGTTATTTAGCCTATACATAGTATGAATATATTAATGAAAAATTATTGATAAAATAATTAAAAGTGTTAGTATAGTATTATAGGCACATAATTCTAAATTTTTTAAACATAATAAAGTATACGATTTCATTGTAGAAAATAGAGGATTATGTAAACCAGACATTTTAAACAACAAATAAAAAAGTTAATTTTAATAGGGGGAGATTTGGTAATGGAAAAAGAATTTAATTGGAAAGAATTAGGGTTCAATTACCTAAAAGCAGATTTTAATTTTATTTCTCATTATAAAGATGGACAATGGGATAAAGGAAACTTAGTTGAGGATGATAAAATAACAATTAGCCAAGGCTCAACATGTTTGCACTATGGACAACAATGTTTTGAAGGGCTAAAAGCATATACTCATAAAGATGGAAATGTATGCTTATTTAGACCTGATCAAAATGCTAAAAGATTAAATGAAAGCTGTAGAAGAGTTTTAATGGCAGAAGTGCCAGTAGAATTTTTCTTAGATGCTTGCAGAAGAGTTGTTAAAGCAAATAAAAGATTTATCCCACCATATGGAAGTGGAGCAACACTATATCTTAGACCTTACGTAATAGGAGTAGGTGATAATGTAGGTGTTCGTCCTGCTAGTGAGTATATATTTGGAATCTTTGTTACACCAGTTGGTCCATATTTTAAAGGTGGAATGACTCCAGTTAACTTCATAACTTCAGATTATGACAGAGCTGCTCCTATGGGAACTGGTGCTGCTAAAGTTGGTGGTAACTATGCTGGAAGCTTATTCTCTCATGCAGAAGCTGTTAAAGCAGGATTTGCTGATTGTATATATTTAGATCCAGCAACTCACACAAAAATTGAAGAAGTAGGTGCTGCAAACTTCTTTGGAATAACTAAAGATGGTGCCTTTATTACACCTAAATCTCCATCTATACTACCAAGTATAACTAAGAGATCTCTATTATATATAGCTGAACATAATTTAGGTATGAAAGTAGAAGAAAGAGATGTACTAATTGATAAATTAGACGAATTTGCAGAAGCTGGAGCTTGTGGTACTGCAGCGGTAATTACTCCAATTGGTGCAATTCAACATAAAGGAAATAAACACGTTTTCTACAGTGAAACAGAAGTTGGTCCAATGACTAAAAAACTTTATGAGACTTTATTAGGAATTCAAGCTGGAGATGTAGAAGCACCAGAAGGATGGATATTCAACGTAGAAATTTAATAAAATAATTAAGGCTCACCATATAAAAATTATGGTGAGCCTTTTTTATATTCAATGAACAACACAAATTGTAGCATAATACCAAAGCCCTTAAAACTTTTTCCTTAAATATTTTAAAGCTTTAGCTTTTCTCTTATATCTTTCCTAACTTTCACGAATTCATCAAACTCATAAAAAAATCTTATTTTCTGCTCTGGAAGACTATTCCCCTTTGGCTTGTCTTCTAATACAAATAAAGCAAAGGATTCTGCAATATCTTCTGCTGGAGATGTAGAACAATACTGGGTTGCAAAATCATTTAAGTGTCTCATATAAAAATAACTTTTAGCTTCTTCTGGCTCTTCTGACATATCAGTCATAATTAAATTTTCATAAATATCAGCCCAATATCTTTTGTAAAATTCATTTAAATAAGAGTTTTCTTTAGCTAATAAATACCCCTCTTCATAGTAATAATTGGGATCCACCCTTTCCGTATACTCTACTTCTTCTCCATTAGTAGTAAGTACATGTCCAAATTCATGTATTACTGTTACTCTAAATTCATTATCCTCATTTTTCACATCTTTATAATCTATGCTTAAATTGTATTTTAATAAATCATCTTCCATTACTTCTACATAAGCCAATGTTTCATACTCACCATCAGAAAAAATAGTGAATTCTTCAAAGTACTTCATTTCATCTTCAGGAAGTATTTCTTTAATCTTACTCCATATAGCATTGGCTTCTTTTATAACATCCTCTGATGGCTTCTCTGGAGTCAATAATTTGATTGGCTGATAACTTATAGAAAGGTCTTCATTCACTTTAAATACACCCTTTATCTCTGCAGGCTGTATAATTTGCTCTATAATCATTTGAGAATCTAACTCGTTATATTTGTTAAGGATATTGCCTATGTCACATTCAAAGTCAAAATCCTCACCTGCTTTAAATCTTTCTACTAAATCTATTATACTTTCATAATCATCACTACTTATATAATCTTTTAAATCGTTTATAATCTTTTCGCTATATTGATTATTTAGTGCTTCTTTTTCTTCATCTTCAATAGCTTTTATTTCGTCCATACCATCATCTATTAGTTCTATCTCATTTTCGCTTAAAAGCCTCATACTATATTTTTCTGTTAGCTTATCTAATCTTTTACTAAACTGTAATTTTAAACGTTCTTCCCTTTCACTCCTATCACTTATTCCATCTTCTAGTTTCTGTTTTTCAATTGTATATATCTCTTCATACAGTTCATATAACTTCTTTTTTTCCACAGGATTTATATAATTAGCAAGTTCACCTAAATTATTGGAGAACCCTTGAGCATAATCTTTTTCTACTCTTACTTGATAAAAACTTAAAAAGCTAAATAGTATAATTGTAACTATATCTACTGGAATTAATAATTTTTTCATAAGAACTCCCCTTCCTTACCTACAATTTTACCATAAATTTGGAATGGGTGGAGTCAGGTCCCATACAAATTGCATAAATAAATACAGCTGCATATATAGTATTAAATGATATTTTTAAACATAAATAAAAGTTTAAATAGTATCTTAACTAAAATTAGGGGGGTGTTAAATTAATGGAAGGTGAAATATTGAAAATAGCTATGTCCCAAGGAATATGGGCAGTACTTAGCATATTTCTATTGTTCTATATATTGAAAGCTCAAGAAAAAAGAGATGAAAAGCAGGAAGAAAGAGAAAAGAACTATCAAGAGATAATATCAAAAATAACCGATAAATTAATCATAATAGAAGATGTGAAAAAGGATGTTGAAGATATAAAACAGTATGTTATAAAGAATAATTAAAACAATAATTTTTGAAGATATTTTCATTTCGAAAATCATAACCCAAAATTTCATAAATTATTCAACATTTGGAATATTAATGTTGACTTAAATTCATAGAGAAGATATAATTCAATTAAATCGAAAATCGAATTGCTTAATAAGGGAGATGTCTACCACGTGCCAAAATCACAAACATTAGAGCAACAAGCTTATGAAATTATAAAGAAAAATATTTCAACCGGAATATATTTGCCCGGTTCACATTTAGCCGAAGCCGATTTAGTAAAAGACTTACAAATGAGTCGAACACCAATTCGAAGAGCGCTTTCTCGGTTAAATAATGAAAACTATATAAAATATGAAAGCCATTATGGTTCCATCGTTCAAGATATAACTATTTCCATGCAAGAAATGATCTATATACTAGAAGTTAGACTATCATTTCTTACAAGTTGTTTAAAAAAAGCAAAAAGAAAAAAATTAGTATATGACAAGGAAACCCTTAGAGATGCTATAGATGCAATTGAACCAGCAGTGGAAGAAAAGAATACGTTACAGTTTATTCAAGCTGTGCATATTCTAGACAACCTCATTATTTACACCGCTCGCAATAATTTGATGCTTGAAATTCTTTTACCTCTTTGGGAGCGTTTTATTGTAGGTGCTACAGATACAGTATTTAGTGGACGATTGCAATCTGATTCTAATGCAATAGAAGAATATACACAAATTATAACTCATTTGGAAAAACAAGAATATGATGAAGCTATAGAAACCTTAGAAATAATGACGCAAAACCTTATCGTTAATATATTTGTTTAAAATAAAATCCAGTAGAAAAGCACTTGCTGCTTACTACTGGATTTAGTTTATTAAAAAAGTCTTTGAAAATGAATATAGGGAATTTTTGATGCTTACCTTTAATTATTTTAGTCTATCTTTTATTTCTCTTTAAAACAAATCCTGCTCCAACTAAAATACTTCCAATTAAAATTAACAATGAATCATAAGGTAGCTGACCTGTCTTTGGCAATTTACCTGTACTATTTTGTATTCCTGCTTCTTCTGGATCCTGTACTCCATTACCATTTGTATCATCACTTACGGTATCTCCTACTGCTGATGGTGTTACAAATCCAAAATCCACATCATCTTTTGTTTGTCCTTCTGTTAAAGTTACACTTACGCTCTTATCTAATGTATTCTCTAACTCATAAGTTTCCTTCATGCCTGCTGGTAATGTTGTTTCATCTATTGATATTGTGTAATCTCCTGGCATTAGATTTTCAAACTTATATTTTCCATTTGCATCTGTAATTACAGTTACTACATTTCCACTACCATCAGTTAAACTAATTTTTACATTTGGTATT
>Ga0213825_1001388_pt1 | contig 16579 bp, 17 predicted proteins | sample MC6MC0900MG_FD_179896 | JGI IMG/M metagenome (GOLD analysis project Ga0213825, IMG submission 179896) | Enriched soil aggregate microbial communities from Iowa State University, Ames, United States - MC6-MC0900-MG | ecosystem: Environmental > Terrestrial > Soil > Unclassified | place: USA: Iowa... | reverse complement strand
ACGTCTTTCTGGTAGTCGCCCATGACCATGTCATCCCGCAGAATCGGGCTCAGGCCTTCTTCTTCGTACGCGAGTTTGAGGGAGAACAGGGCGACGGTTTCCAGTGACGTTTCCATGCAGTGAACCTGTGTGAGATCTCGTCGGAGAGTCAGCGACACTTTCCGACAGGCGAAAAAAAAGGCCTTGCTAAGCAAGACCTTTCTTGATTTTGGTGCCCCGAGGGAGACTCGAGCGTTCCATATAATCCGTGGCATGCAGCCCTGTTGTGCTATGAGGGATACACGTAGGGATACACGGTCGTAAGTGCTGTGCTTCACAAAAGGGTAAGCCGGGTAGGAGAACAGGTCAATTACCCAGGCTGCCGCGTGCGAATCGCTCCATTTTGTTTGCTCCGGCATCTTTCAAGCCTTCCGCTTGCATTGCCTCATACCAATCGACCAAGGCCTGCTTCATCTGGCGGTCGCTCTGCTTCCAAACAGGTCCAAGATGCTCAACCCACAATGCGATCTCTCGCTCAGTCGTCAAGGCGCCAGAGCTTAAGGTCTCTGCTGTATTGACGAGCCTTTTTGACAAATCGAGGTCGATGACCTCATCCAGGAGTGACCAATGAGCTTTGCTCCCCCTGGCCCCTAGTGCGTTTTAAGGATGGGCGAATGTAGCGGCGCCGGTGTGTGCTTCTGCTATAACCGGTCACTGCCGGTATGACGCTTGTCAAATATCAAGATAAGAGAGTTCAGCAATGCATTCCAACCAGGCAGTAAGCCAAGCTTTGCAAATTAGATTCGCCGCTTTCGAACGGCACGACAAGGATGATTACGAAAGTGAAGACATAGCTCATGGCGCCGCTCTTCTTGCTCTGGACGTCGGGATTATTACGAATGACTCCTCACTGATCGCCCAAGCACAAGAGGTTCTCGCCAGCATTAACCGTAGTCGTCAGCTAGAAGACGAGCTGGATGCGCAGTACATGGCCGACAGCTACGCCGCGATGGACGCTTCACAGGCGAAGCACAAGCAGGCTTTTAAAATGGTGAAAGAACTGGTGGGTAAAGAGTTCCATGATCCCCGCTGGTGCGCGTTGATTGAGATTTACCAGGAGGCGTTCCCGACATTTCTGGTTCGAGACTCGGTCTATGCGAGGATTGGTCCAAAACAGGCAGCCAATCGTCTTCGTCATGAGCTGGTCGATCTGGTGAAGAACAAGCGACTGGACAGAGCGCCCACGCTGGGTGAGGTACAAACACTGCTACCGGATGCCAAAGCCCTTTTAGAGTCTCGCACCGTTGGCTATTTAGAGCGTGCCCTACCGGGGTTTGATTTCCGAGGCCATCCGATCTTGAGCTCTGAAAAGGTGCCGGGGACCCTGTGAGCTTTGCAGCTATACGGGGTCGGAAACCCGCAGGACTGTGTTAGTGGGAGGATTTCAAAGTTACTGAAATTTCAGGCATTGAAATCGAAAGAATTCTGCTGAAAAAAGGCCATCGTTACCGCAGCGGTAACGATGGCCTTTTGTGTTGATGATTATGGACACCTTGGGCCGTCAACCAAGTCAACCTGTCAACCAATGTACAAAAATCAGCCACTGCCAAGATCACGCGGGTTTTGTGCCCCGTGTCATTCAGAAATGCTCAGGGTCCCCGGCGACCTCTCATCATCTTGTGCAATTGCACTGGTGAACTGTGTGTTCACTCGGTTCACCTGTTCACTAAGCTGGGTACCTGTCCGCTAACAAAGTCCGGCGGGTTTCCGACCCCGTGTCTTGATCAACATGCCAGGGGCCCCGGCTGTTTTTGCCGAGGGGGTCAAAACAGTGCGTTCTTTCAGACAGGAATGAAATCTGGCGCTGAAGGATCTTCACGAATAGGGGAAGGGGGATTTTTGAATCGCCTCAAAACCGGTGTAACCGGTGTAGCAAGTGTATCAAGCGCCGTTATATGTATGATTTTAAAGGTTTTTTTCTGTGTTACACGATGCTAGGTCTTTACGCGTACCCCGTGTAACAACAGCATTCGGTGTAACATCTGCTATGGCAGGCTGCCACCGAAAATTCCTCCTGCTGGATACAAAACCGTCCGAGAAACTCAGGTAGGCAGGGTTCGTCGGCAGGATCGATGGCTCATTCCACTCGTCGTTTAGGATACTTGCTCGGTGAGTCGAACACGGCGGCATTTGGGTTGCACCCATAAACGCGCGAAAAGCCCGCGTTTCCATTCCTATCGCCCCCCTTGTCTGGTACTTTGCTGAAAAAGGGGAGAGAGCTGATGGGTCCAATTTTCCGGTGGGCTGGTAGCAAGAGAAAATTGATACCTGTTCTCAATCGATACGTGCCTGAAAAAATAAATACATATTACGAGCCGTTTTGTGGCTCGGCATGCTTGTATTTTGATCTGATACCAGAGAAAGCCGTACTTTCGGATATGAATTCAGAGCTGATATTTGCTTATCAGCAGATACAAAGTCAGCCTGCGAAAGTGTATGAGTGGTTAGAGACTTTTGAGGTGTGCGAGGAAGAGTATCTCAAGGTCAGAGGCCTAGTGCCGGATGATTTGTCGGACTCCCATCGCGCCGCTCGATTTCTTTATCTCAACAAATTATGTTTTAACGGCGTTTACAGGACAAACAAAAGAGGTTTGTTCAACGTGCCGATGGGGACCAAAACAGGAACCATGCACACGCTCCATCAGCTCCTAGATTACTCCAAAGCTTTACAGGGTGTTGATTTTTTTGCCAGTGACTATCATGCGGTTATATCGCGAGCGGTCGCTGGCGATTTCGTATACCTGGATCCTCCGTACTCAAAACCGGGGAATCGAGATAGGGGAGAATACGGTCCTAACAGCTTTCATTTTAGCGACATCGAGAAGATGATGGAGTTGCTCGCTGATTTAGACGCGAGAGGAGTTTTATTCGCACTATCGTATTGTGATTGTGAGGAAATCCGCAAATTCTGTCTTCCGTCTTGGAATATTGAAGTGCTCGACGTTAGAAGGCACGTTGCTGGGTTTAATGCTCATAGGAAGACGGTTAAAGAAGTCTTGATTACTAATCAAGAAATACTTTTTATGGCGGCCTGATCGAATGGAATCGAAATTTCTGAAAGTTGCAGTAATCAGTGATCTACATATTGGTGACATGGCCAAGGGCAAAGATTTTTCTCCTGAAAAGACAGAGAATGCTTCGGTTGAGAACTATTTGCAGGAATTTGCTGACTTTGTAGCTCGAGAGAGTCTTACCGCCGATTATTTGCTTGTTACTGGTGATATCAGTAATAGGGCAAAGGAAAGCGAGTTTGGCCTTGCTTCTGATCTAATTATAAAGATTGCTCAAATTCTTGGAGTCGAAAGAAAGCACGTGCTTTTTTGTCCAGGAAATCATGACATAAACTGGCCAGCTATAGTTTCCCACCAAGAAGCCGGCGCCAGTGTCGAAATGATATCGAAGGCAAAGTATTTAAATCTCCTTAAGCCTGGGCTTATATTTTCTGAGAATCAAGCTCGAGGTGTAGGTAGATTTGATGATGCTCCCTATTTTGTAGTGTGGAATTTTAATGATTTCAATGTCTTCTCATTAAATAGTGCTATTTATGACGGGCCGGATACTAAGCCGCATTGTGGCGAAATTAAGTCTGAACAATTACTAGAGCTCGAGGCGCTGCTGGAAAGTAACATCGATAAATCGAAGTTAAATATTTTTATTTTGCATCACCACCCCAAGCAATATCATGACCGAACCTTCAGAGAGGGTGATAAAAGTGGGATGATCAATGCTGATGGCTTAATGCATCTGCTTTCAAAAAAAGAAATAGACTTTATTGTGCATGGTCATAAGCACATACCTAGATTTGATATGGAAATAAATTCTGATGGTCATCCGCTATGGATACTGTGTTCTGGAAGTTTTAGTTCGCGTTTAGATGATAGGCATTTTGGCGGGGTAGGCAATTTTTTTCATATTATCGATTTTCACTCTCGTTGCAAAGACAACGGCTGGAGTCGTGGCGTAGTTAAGTCTTGGACTCATCTTTTGGGTCATAAATGGTTGGAAAGTGGAACAATTGATTTTGATAGTGTTAATCAATTTGGTGCCTATGTAAGTCCCAAAAAGCTGCGGGACTCTTTGGAGGCGACACTCCAAAAATTATTTGAAACTGAAACGTTTGTTGAATGGCATGATTTGATCGCGGCTGATGAATCGATTCAATACTATCCAAATAATCTTCTCAGGAGTAATTTGTCTGTAGTCGCGGACAAGATGAAGCTGTTACAGAGGTATTCTGGCCAACAGCAAGCCTTCGAGACACTGATTTTGATTAGGGAGAGAAGTGCGTGAATACTACGGATCAGAAGGTCGGGAACCCATTCGAGAATGATAATGCTCGAAATAGTACCCCAGACGACCTGCCATATCAGTTTGTATGGACTACGGACTTTGCTCGCTTAATTTCCTCAAAAAATCATGTGTTGATTGGTGCTCGCGGGTCAGGCAAAACTGCGATCATCAAAATGCTTTCCCACGAGTACCTTGCTCGCCTGAACCATGAGGCCGCTGCAAAACTTATTCGAGATAAGAGCTTTGTAGGGACCTACGTACCTATGCGCCTATCTTGGGTAGGTGGGTTGAAAAATAAACCATGGCTTACAGAAAAGGGGCGTGAAAACCATTTTCAGTGGAGATTGAACGTTGCGTGCTGTTCAGCCTTTATATCTACCCTCGAAAGTTGTCTTCGTGCCTATATCACCGGGAAGGCTGAGTTTTTTATTACTGAGCGTGATGTGTGTTTGCAGTTGTCGGCAGCATGGTTTCCTACTCTGCGTGCAGAATCTATTGATAAGCTTCGTCAATACCTCGCTGAGGTAGAGTATAAGAAACTGCTTGATGAAGAAAAGCTTCGCGTTAACGATGGCGTAGAGTTTAGCAAGGTTGGTGTTGAGTTCGATATTGGTTTGTTTGAACCTCTGAAGCGGGCTATTTCAATTCTAAAAAGTTTTATAAAATTTCCCCAGTCTACTATTTGGGCTGTATGTCTAGATGAGGCTGAATATCTTAGTGTTGAGTATCAGCGGATTCTAAATTCTCATTTGCGTACATTTGCTGACGGGTTGGTTTTTAAAATAACCACAATGCCTTACAAGCACTACACGCTGGAGACGAATACCGCGGTTCCTCTCGTTAGGGGAGATGACTTCGATTATATATATCTCGATAGTATGGAAGTGTCAAAGCGAACGTTTAGTGAGTATGAGGCTCTTCGAAAGTTCTCCACGGAGTTGTTCGAGCGTAGGCTGAAGGGCAGTCGATGGGAGAATAGCGGTGTAACACTAGATATGCTCCTGGGTACGTCGTTTATTCTCTCGGATAAATCTGTGTCGCAAGAAGCTATCGTAGAACTAATAGCAAAGCATTCAAATGTCGCCACATTAGAGCGGGCGAAGTACTTGCTTGGTACAGCTAAATTTGATGACGAAATTGGTCGAAAGTTAAAAGGCGCGTTACTGCTTCGTGATGCAGCTTCGCAGCTTAAGGGTAATTCCAGCTCTTCGATATATTCGGGCGTTGAAATGGTCATTCGTTGCTCCGACGGAAATCCGAGAAGATTTATTAGTCTTCTGAATTCTATGTATTTGGCAGGCTCGGATGAATCTGGATTCAAGCCGGTACCTCTTGCCGTGCAAGATAGAATATTGAGGCATTTCTCAACTAACGAGTTTCGCCGTATTATCAGTGAGCCTAATCACGGAAACGATATACATCAATTGCTGCTAAAGATTGGGAAGTTTTTTAAGGAGGCGCTTCATTTTAAGCCCCTATCCTCTGATCTCATATTGTCTTTTCGGTATAATGTAGATGATTCCGCTATTTGGGATGTTGTAAGTGAAGCGGTTGGAGTCGGCCTCATTAGACCGCTAGTGGAGAAGTCTGATTTTGATGAGCTGCCGGTTCGTGAGGGCACTTTCAGACTTTCCTATATGTTGAGTCCATATTTTTATTTGTTGCCTAGGCGTGGTCGCGCAATTTCATTGAGCGCTATCTTAAATAGTCCGCCGCCACTAGCTGATCCAACATTGCAAATGGAGTTGCTTTGATATGGCTAAATTGTATGTTGAAGATATCTCCCTTCAAGACCTGTTTGAGCGGGTTTACGAGATTTCGATATTTTCCTGCGGATACGAGGAGCGGTCTGCAAACTTAGCGACTATCCTCAAACCAGAAAAGATCGGATGCACCTTAGTGTTTGGGTTTGGTGGAAAAAAATCAGAAACTTGCCTTCAGAATGAAGCGCTCTTCAAGGAGCACCTTGAGTCTGACGTGACAGATATATCATATGGAGAGACGCACAGAATAATTAGTGTCTTGAGAGCTGAAGTCGAGAAGCTTATTTTTAGCAAAAAAGAAATCGTCAAGGTTCTAGTTGATTATTCCTCTATGCCTCGATTGTGGTACTCCGAAATTCTTAATTTTTTTAAGAACTTTAATTCTGCTGTTGAGTTTGAATTGGATTTTGTTTATTCCGTTGGTGAGCATGCACATAGTGATCAGCCTCAGCAATTGGGCGATCCGATTGTTTTGCCTGGCTGTGAAGCTGTTGCAACATACAGTAAAAGAACAGTGGCGATTTTCGGGTTAGGGTTCGATTCTGGTGCGCCAATATGCATGCACGGAAAAATCGAGCCTGATAATACTTATGCACTGATCGCCCGGCCTGGAGCACTGGAGGACTATAGTAAAAAAACATTCTCAATTAACGAGGATTTTATAGCAGAGTCTGTAGATGAAGTAATATATTCGCCGTTGTCTAGTGTCAAGCAGACGTACGATAGTTTGAGGGAGATTTTTTTTCCATTTAGAACGTCTGCAATAACGGTAATAGTACCTTTCGGTCCGAAACCTCACGCTCTAGCGGCAATAATTGCAGCTATGAATTACCCCGGCGTTACATGCTTATACTCCAGTACTGGTTCTCGACCATCAGTGGTGACAGCCACATCCGAACTCGTCCTTAGTAGGATTTATAAGGATGTGGAGCAAGTGGCAGGATGAAAAAGAGCCCCCAAGGGGGCTCTTTGCTATTAATTAACTTTGCAACCAGTTCTCTACTGTGGTTGCGCCGTGTTTTGCTTTCCACTCCTTCAACGCTTTGTGATTTCCACCCTTGGTTTCGATGACTTCTCCGGTATTCGGATTTTTGTAAATCTTGAGTTCGCGTGGTTTGCGTGTACTTCCGGTTTGCGTCGCGGATTGGCGCCGTCCAGTGGTTTGTGGATCCAGTAAATTGATGATGTGCTTCAAGCTGAAACCATAGTGTTCGAGCAGCTTGCGCAGCTTCGTTTCGAACTCGATTTCTTTCTTCAGACCATCGTCGCCTTTCAGTGCTTCCAGTGCCTGGAGTTGCTCGGCAAGGTGTTTTTCCAGCTGACGGTATTCTGCGAGTTTGGACATGTTGTTTCCCTTGTTCAGTGAAGTCGTACGTACTTATTTGGATGATAGTGCGAGTTACTAGTTCAGTACTATTTCCGGCGATCCAGTTGGCTATCGATATGCGACATTTCCGATTTAATCGCGTTGATGGTTAGCGTTTGTATCGGACTGGTTTTGCCCGCGCCTGCGTTGATGGTCTGCAACAGGGCGTTGAGATGGGCCTTCCGAGTTTTGAGCGTGTCAGACCAACTGACGTTGTTCTGTATAGGCTTGTTCATGACGATCATCCTTGCGTTGTTCTGCATTGCTCACATCTTCGGGTTGTTGGAGGCACGGCAAACTGTCGAGCTGAACCAAGTCCCGTGCGCTGTATTTACGTGCGCGGTCGGAAAGTTCACGCCACGTCCAATTGCCGAAGCGTTCACCTTCTTCAGGAACCGTCAGCTTCATCAGGTTCACTTGATCCAGGCCGAGTAAGTTGTAGTTCGCCCACAGCTTTCCGCCTACCTCAAATAACGCTTTTGCGGCCTCATTCCACTTCTCTTCCAGCACCGTGTAAGAGAGCCACAGGGCGGTTCGTTCGATTTCTTCATGCTTTTCCTGTGCTTCGGTGATGTATTTATCTACTGTCACCAGTTCCTGCTCTAACGCTGCCATGATCAGGGTTTGCCGACGGTTATGTTCGGTGGCGGCTGTCAGATTCTTCGCGGCCTTTTGTGCGTCGGCGTTCGCGGTCTTCTCGCCTTCGGTGTCACCCCAGGCGACTGCCTGCGCATATGCCGTGGCAGCGTCTGTTTCGGCCTGACGGGCTTTGGTCATATCCTCTACCGCCTGTTGTTGGATCTGTTCCAAGCGGGTACTCAGGCTATGGCGCTTTTCGTTTAGCTCCTGCTCATCAGCCTTCCAGTTATCCATAGCCTCGATGTAACCCGTCATCAGGGAATCGCAATTGTCGAGGTGTTCTCGGCGAATGATTCGCCGGTCTAACAGATCGGCATTGAGATTGCGCGAGTCGAATTTGCCTTTCAATTCGTTGTACTTGTCCCGCAGTTCACGCTTGCGATCCGGTTCGATGGCGTCGTCGCTTTCCAGCACCGTTTCGAGTGGTCGCATTTCGGCATGCAGCGTTTCAGCCTCGCTGCGCAATTGGTCGCGTTGGTCTTTCAGGTCTTGAAGCTCGTTCATCTGTTTAGTCTCTGTGCGATTCGATTGTGGGTTGGTTGATTGGCTGGCGAGGCCGGGAAAAAGCCGGCGCTACCTCAATCAGCAGAGATGCCCTCAGGCAGCCCGAGCCTCGCTCTCATCCATTCCCGGAATCGTCTTCACGACGTAGCAGCGTTGCGTGCCTAAACCGGGCAACCGGATCAAACTCGATGCCTTGCCATCACCTCCGGGCTCTAGAACACCGCGCTGTAGCAGTTCCTTATTCACTGCAGTGATGTTCATGCCTCGGAAGATCTCCGAGCGCCATAACTCGGGGAGCACGTAGTAGGTGTTGGTGGTGTGCAGGGCATCGCCTAGGCCGTGCTCTAATGTCTTGCGGAAGCCGAGTCGGTCGATAGTGCGCGGCCCGTGCTCATCGATTTTTGCCGCCGCCGATTCCCAGCGCGTGAAGCGGCTTTCGCCAAAGCGTTCGATGACCTGGCGCAGCCGCGCCAAGATCGCATCGCCCTCAAAGTTACCGGCGCCGCCGCGCTCGTTCATCCATGCGTTGAGGCACACGCGAGCAGCGGTGGTGGCGGTTCCGTCGGGCCAGCCGGTGATCCCCATCGCCGTGGCCAGCTCGCCCGCTGCGGCGGCGAGGCCGAAGCGAGCGGCGGCACGCTGCGCTTGTCCACTAGCGGACGCCGGTAACGATTGGGCGATAAAACCTTCCAGCGTGCGGCGCAGGATGGCCGTCCAGCCGTGGCGCTTGCCGGGTTCGCACAGCGCCGCCAGGAAGGCCGTGAGCGGTGTGCCGTAGTACTTCGCGACGCGTGCTTTGAGGGCGTCGGACAGTGCCGCCGCATCTTCAAAACCGTTGAGCACATCGAACATGCCAAGGCCTTTGCTGGCATCGGCAGGAACAGCAAGCATGCGCACTTCCATACCCGCTTTCAGTTCCTTGTTCGCTTCGGCCATGTGCTGGGCCAACGTTTTTTCCCCGGTGGAGAGGAAAAGCAAACGCCACTCTTGTACCTGACGGCCTGCTTGGCCTCGATCGTTGGCGCGTGCCTTGCCGGTGCCGTTGCCGAGCATGTACACCGTTTCGCCGATAATGCGCGGGTCGCACATGCCAATTTCATCCAAGACAAGAAGGCCGTCTGAATGCGCGGCGGCGATGGATTCAAGGGCGTTGTCGGTGGACCGCCACGAACGCACCAGACGGGGTCCGCCGTAGATCGATGCGGCGACCTGCAAGTGGGTGGTCTTGCCGCCGGAGCTGTCGCCATACAGGTGAAAGCCGCCCGACTCATGACCAAGCATGTGCAGCAGCGGCCCAGCGAAGGCCACCCCGACGACAAACGCCAAACGGTGATTACCGATGCACAGCGCGCCGATCTGTTCCTGCCATTGTTCAAGCGTGCCCGCTTCGCTGATCGGCGGAAGTTGCGAGCCGGCCTCGTAGAAGTGCAAGTGTTCGCTGTGCGCGCCTACCTGCTGCTCGGGTAGTAGAAAGGCAGTGTCATGCCAACCCAAGCGCGTGACGAGTCGAGCCCGTTGCGCGCTGTCGAAGCCGCCGAGATAACTTTGCAGGTCATTGCGTGCATTGCGGCCAGAACGACTGCCTGCGAGACGTAGCCCCATGTCCACCAGCGGGCCGAGTACGTCTTTGCCAAAGTCACCGGTCATGGTGCGGGCCGGAATGTTCCAGCGTTTCTTGGCGCCGTCGGGATCGTCGAATTCGACTAACAAGCCCCAGTTCTGACCTTTGTCGTCGCGAGTACGGGCGAGGATCTCCAATGGCGAGCACACCGGACGCGCCTCACCGTCGTCACCGGCATAAAACACACCTTCGGACGTGAGTCGAAAGCCGCCGGGCATCAGGTCGGTTTTCGATTTTGTCGGGCGCTTGGCTGCGGGTTTCATCTTCGCGTCCGGCTTGCCTTCAGTTTGCTCCGGGGATGGTTTTTCCTCGACCAAACCAAACAGCTCGCCGCTGCTTTGCAGCTCGGCGAAATGCGCGGCTGTCCAATTTTTGGTGAGCGCATCGGCAGCGTCATCACCATCATCCCATTGACCACCTTTGGCGAAAGCGGCGCGGCCACTCTTCAGCGTGGGCTTGCGTTTGAACGAGTCCAGAGCGATGAAGCGGACCGAGGCGGCGCCGATTTCGCGCAGCTTATCGGCGACGGTTTTCATGCAAGCTTTGCCGCTGTCGTCGTTGTCAGGCCACAACAGCACATCGCGACCCTTAAGTGGTGTCAGGTCAGCTTTGTGCCAAGAGTTGGAACCGTTCGGCCAGCAGGTGGCCACGTGGTTCGGCAGCAGTTCGGCGGCAGCATCGGCAGCTTTCTCGCCTTCGCACAAAGCGACCGGTGCATCACTGCGCTCAGCCAGTTCATCAAGGCGCAACAGCGGACGTGGATCTGGCAGACCCTGCCAGCGCCATTGTTTGGTTTGGCCATCGGCGCGCTCGCACCATGTAAGGGGGGCAAATACCTTCTTCGGCTTGCCGTCGTCATCGGGAGTGAGGTCGAAGCGATACAGCGCCATAAGCGGCTGGCCTTGCGCATCACGGTAAATCCATACCTTAGAGGGTGCTCCGTGCTGCCGATGCTTGGCCGGGCACTTGTTCATGGCCTCGGCTGGGATCGGTTGAATGGCAATCCACTCAGGTGCTTTTGTCTTGGCAGGCGCTGTCTTTGCCTGGGCGGTGCCGGGCGAAACATTAAGCAGGTCTGCCAATTTTTTGCAGGCCTCGACGTCGGTGCAACCTTCTAAGTAGCGAACCAGATCAATCAAGTCACCGCCTTTGTCGCCGGTGGCAAAGTCGGACCACGTGCCTTTGCTCAAACTGATCTTGAGCGAACCGGCGCGCTTATCGCTGCGGGTTGGATTCGGAGCGGTGTATTCCTTGCCTCCGTCGACGCGCTTGCCATTGGGCAGCCAGTGCGACAAGACACGATCAATGTCTTTCAGCGCGGCGGCCTTCACGTCGGCAAAACTTGGACGTTTGGTGTTGCTATTCGGGCGCAGGCTCATGTGTCAGCCCTCGGCAGAAACAGTGCGTCGTTGATGTCATCAATCAGCGCTTTGGCCATCTCGCCAAGGTACAGAGCAGGCCAACTGAAACGCTCACCGCTGTCGCTCATGGCGGCGTCGAAGTTGAGTTGGTTGGCGTGATGCTGCAGGAGGGAAACCATCTCCAGTGCATCCTCGACCGGTACTCCGGCATTGACCCGGAACAACTTCAAATCGGAGGCGTTCACGCGAGTGAAGGTGGCATGCCCGAGGGTGGTGGAGGTGTTCATAGCGCACCGCCTTTCTGCACAGCAGGCGTCGAGGTGGAGTCGCCGTGCAATGTCAGTGTTTTAATCAAACCAAGAGTGCCGCGCACGTCCCAGAGGACGGCGGCGATGACATGATTAGCGAGGCGCGAGGAGTCGTTTTCGAAGTGTTCTTCAAGCAGCGTCAGCACCGAGTCGGCACGAGCAATGGCACAGGTGATGGCGTCGATGGGCACACCGGCTTCTGCGGTCGGATTCACGCAGAGCAGGTCTTCGGGCAGGGCGAAGCTCAAAGCATTGTTCATTGGGCACCGCCTGCGGTTTCGAGTGCGCGGGCTTTGGCCATGTGAGCGTTGTAACGGGAGAGGCGTGTAGCGAGGCTGGAGTTGGCGTGTAAAGCGGCGAGAGCCATTGCACGGTGTGCAGCGGCGCGAATTTTGGACGGATTGAGGGCGTGCATCTGGCGAAGCTCCTATTGTTGAGGAGCTGCCACGTTCGTTACCAAGCGAATGGGTGGCAGCTGTGCGCAGGTTGGTAAACCGGGACAATAGGAACCCGGCAGACCCGAAGGTCTCCCACGCACAGCCGCCATAAAACGGATTTGCGGGCGCAAAAAAAGCGCCTGCAAAAGAGATATGGGCGCTGTTGCGCCTATTGTTCAACGGGTTACCAAGCCCGGTCACTGAGTTTGCAGCGACGGCCAAAGAGTAACGTCCGTTTTTCGAAAGTGCAACTGCGCTGATGGCTTGCGGTTTTTTCCGGTGCGGCATAAATTGTTCGTGCATGTAGATTGACCTCAACGCCTCCGGATCGCCCCCGGAGGCGTTTTCGTTTCAGGCATGGGCTTCCCAGCGCAGGGATAGGAGCGGTAGGAAGCCGCCGCTGAGCATAGAGCGGGCGTCTTCGTACGCGTGCGTTTGCTGGCCTTCGTCGACGATCACCGCGCCGGTTTTTTCGCAGTGGAGGGAGAGGGCGCACCAGGTGCCGTCGGCCCAACTCAGTACGCTGACCACGCGGCCTCGCTTTTCCTGTTGGCTGCGGTGGCGTTCAAGGCGCTGCATGAGGCGAGTAGAAAATCCGATGCGGCGCAGCACGGAGAACGGATGCATAAAGGCGTTATCAGCGATATTGCGATTCATGCCGCCTCCTGCGCATTAGCGAAAAGTGGAGGCGGTGTTTCGCCTTTAAGCCAGGCTAGGATCTTGCTGTCTTCAACACAGCGGCGACGGTGTAAAACGGTCATTTGCTCGCGGCGTTGTGCAACACACTCCTCGACATAACCGTTTAGGTCGGAGGTCAAGCGCATATCTTGATGAGCGCGCTCGCTTGTCGTCTTCTCGACGGCAAGATCCTCATCCGTTATGCGTTGCCATACCGCCGGATCGTTCGCGAATCCCGCTGATTGATCGACGAGCCAGTAGGTAACCCAGTCGGTCATGCCGCGCGACTTCAGCGAGGCGAGGCGGCTTTCGCTCATGGCGAAATAGCCGGAGCCGTGAACACTCGAAAACTCTCTGCGCACCGCATTTTTGCGGATCAGTTCGGGCAGTTCCCAAGGATTGGCTTTGAGTGGAAGTACTAGGCCGTCAGGGCTGAAAAAGAACGCTTCTTGCTCTTCGCCGTTCCAGCTCACACCCGCAATAGTGCGATGGCGCCAGTTAATTTCACTAGGTTGATAGAGGCGAAATCCGATGCTGTACGAGTCAAAGAATGGTCCCTTGAAAGGGCAGTAATTGCGCTTCATGCGGCCACCTGATCACGGGCCTCAATGCGGCTTTTGACCCAGGTCTGGACTTCAGAAAGAACCCACGCGACAGGAGCACCGCGTGCGTTGCTATTGCTCAGTTTTACCGGTCGTGGAAAACCACTTTCAGGGCCCTGCATCAGCTTGTAGAGAGTCGAGCGCTTGAGCCCCGTAGCGACCTCAAGACTCGGCATGCGAATCAGGGTGGTGGCAGGGTCAAATGGAAGGGCTAAGTCTGGTATGGCGGAGGTGGAGTCAATGGGGCTGGAAAGATTTGAGAAGGTTGGAGCGGGCGCGTGGGCGGACTTCTGTGTCATTGATATTGCTCTCGATTGGTTTGGACTGACGAGAGCAATGGTCTAGAGATTGGGCGTCGGTGAGCAGTTCACTTCCATTTGAAATTTAAGGTTTACACCACGAAATTGCGTTTAAGAATTGCCTCAACGCTTTTGCGCGACAACGCTTTTTCGGTTTCAAGGGCTATCCACTTAGGGCGCTGCGCGGGTGGTTTTGCGACCTCCTGCTCGAGCCAGGAATGTACCTTCGAGGTGATGTCCCTATATGACATGCCGCTCGCTGAGTAGTGGCGTCCTTGATTAGTGATTGCTGCGTCGCGTGCGCGTGTCTCTTGTGCACGCTCTATCCCGCTGATGATGCCGCCTTTTGTGCGGATGGCATTTTTGATAGCCCGATCAGCAATAGGTCTCAGCTCATCATTGATCAGGCATTGCAGCGAAATAATCGGTTCCAAGTGCAGTGCATATTGATCGAGCGCGTCAATGCGCTCTTCTAGATCGATCTGGGTTTCCACAAAATCGCAGTAAAAATCCCATCGCCAGTCGGTCGAAAGCTTCGACACATATGCCCAGACCTTCTGATCGGCTTCACGCATCCAGTCGCCCAAAATCCCGAGCGCCTTTACGGCGCAAGCCATGATGTAAGCCGTATGCGCCTCTTGTTCAGAAGCTGTGTAGCAGTTGCTGTATTGACGAACCCAGTGTGCGAGGCGGTCTTTGTGGTCCGTAGAGGCGTACTGAAAAATGGATTCCTCATGCACGGTTATCTTGATGCACAGGCTGCTGAAATCGCTATCGGCGCCGCCAGCCTGGATGCGCAGACAACACTGGTCGATCAAGTAGCACGCGTCAGTGAGCTGTTCGCGGCACAGTGCGTAAAGCGATTGGTCTGATAGATATCCTCTCAAACCAGACGTGAGTGCAGACTGCGCGATGCTTTGGTTATTAGTCATCGGTCAGTGGCTCGCGCATGGTGTGCGTCTCGATCCCACGCCCTATATTTTGCGAGCGCAACCAGCGAAACCTCTTTTTCAGCACACGGCAAGCAGCTACCCGCAGCAGGGGGAGGGCTCGTTTTGGCGTTACACGTTTGTGCCGAGTTACACCGAGAATTGGGGGCGCCTCGCATTCGTGTAACGGACTTGAAAGCCAATGAATTCGGGCGTTTCGCATAGGTCGTTACACGCGTAACACCTGTAACACCGCTTTTGGAGGAAGTACGGATGTACGTGCTCATACCACCTCATCAAGAGGTGCGTGACTGAGATTCCCAGCAACCATCTGATCTAGGTAATCCGCGTACCACTGCATCATTTTCACTCTGTGATCGAAATATTGAGCCTTGTTGTAGATCCCAGAGATTCCCTCTTCTTTGTGAGCTAGCTGCGCTTCTACATGTTCTTTTGGCCAGCCGTGTTCCCTGAGCAAGGTACTAGCGGTGTGGCGAGTTCCATGGCCGACCAAACGACCTTTATAACCAACCGTTGCGAAGACTTTGTTGATGGTGTTTTCACTGATTGTCGGGTTCTTGGCTCCGACACCGGGAAACAACCACCGACTGCGGCCTGTTAGACATTGGAGTTCTTTAAGAGCGGATAACGCCTGCTTGGGAAGTGGGCACACGAAATCCCTGCGCATCTTCATTTTGGCGGCCGGTGTCGTCCAGATGGCTTTATCAAGGTCGAACTCTTTCCATTCGGCCAAGCGGACCATTCCCGGTCTCGATGCCGTCCATATGCAGAGCCATGCTGCGGTTCGGGCCGTTAGTCTGCTGGGTGTGTGTTTTAGCGCGATCAGAAATTCGCCAAGTTCAGGTTCCAGCAAATGAGGATGCTGTTGCGTTTTCGGTGCCTGAGCGGCGATATCGCGAAGTCGGCTTCCCGGGTCGTTCTCGGTCAGGCCTAATCCGATGGCTCGACCAAAGATTTGATTGATCCAGGTGCGACACTTTTCCGCTACGTTGTGAGCGTCTCTCGCTTCTATGGATGCTTGCAGATCTGCGCAATCTGTCCGAGTGATTTCGTCGAGAGGTTTGTCCCCGAGCGCTGGGAGAATGTCCTTGTCGAGGTATGTACGAATCTTATTGAGGGTGGACGGAGCCAGACCCTTTTCTTCTTTTGCCTTTAACCAAGCATCAGCAGCAGCTCGAAAGGTTCGAGTTTTAGCTGCATCTATTGCCGCTTTTGCTGATCGCTTTTGCTCGAGGGGGTCAGCGCCACTGCTCACTACTTTGCGTAGTTCTGCAGCTTTGTCTCTTGCTAGCGCGCCGCTTACCTCTGGGTAACCCCCCAGCCCCATCCACGCCCAATTACCCGCCGGGCGTTTATAGCGGAGCTGCCAAGATTTGCCCCCATCAGGTTTAACCCTGAAGTAGAGGCCATTTCCATCCAGCTCCCGGTATTCCTTTGATTCCGCCTCCAGCCCCGCGAGTGTGGTATCTGCCAGAGGCCTACGCTTGATATCTGCGCGCTTCATCCTTGTATCCCAAAGTTCGGTACTTTTCTCAGGATACAAGCAGGGATACAGGGATACAACGGATAAGGATGGACAGCGGTAGACAGACAGACACAAAAAAACCGGCCAAGTGGCCGGTTTCTTTGGGTCTGAGAGACTGGTAGAGACTCTCAGATACTGCTATGTGGTGCCCCGAGGGAGACTCGAACTCCCACTCCTTTCGAAAACGGATTTTGAAT
>Ga0213825_1001386_pt1 | contig 16584 bp, 14 predicted proteins | sample MC6MC0900MG_FD_179896 | JGI IMG/M metagenome (GOLD analysis project Ga0213825, IMG submission 179896) | Enriched soil aggregate microbial communities from Iowa State University, Ames, United States - MC6-MC0900-MG | ecosystem: Environmental > Terrestrial > Soil > Unclassified | place: USA: Iowa... | reverse complement strand
CTTCATTTCTTATATAAATACTGTTTATTAATGAAAAATCAATAAATCTATAACCATATACAATTCCTTTTATGAAAAATTCTTCTGTTAAATCCCACTTATCATTTTCTAACCAATATCCATTGTCTTGTTTAAGATATTCAATAATTTCATCATACTTATTTTGTTGATTGCTTTTTATCAGTTGTAAATTGTCCACCTACTCTTCCCCCTCGTTATAAATATCTAAATCTAAATTAGGTTGAGTTTTATCAAACTCCCTTGTTATATCTTCGTCTGAGGGGTGAATATAAGTATTCATAGTAGTATAAATATTTTTATGACCGGCTCTAACTCTAAGTAATTCCGGTTGCCATCCTGCCATTCTAAGAACTGTCAAAGAGCTATGTCTAAACATATGTGGTGTTACATATATTCCAGTTTTCTTTTTAAGACTTCTAAACAAGTTATCTACATCTACATAGTCCATAGCTTTGTTTTTGTTATTGCCACTGGTTTTTATAAAGATATGATTAGTCTCTACTTCTTCATTGTGATATTCAGCTATATACTCCATAAATATATCTACTAAGTTCTGTGATATATCAATTCTACGAGGACTTGATACCGTCTTTATCTCAGCATTATTTTCAAGTTGTCCTCGGTCTTTTAAATCAATAATCATATCACTTATATCAAAATCTTCAATCCACAATGATAATGCTTCACCTATTCTCATTCCAGTTTCATAAAGTAACGATAACAAAAACTTATCTCTTAGATTACTACAAGCTCTAACGAGCATTTCTATTTCATCTTTAAAAAGTGTCTTAGGCTTACTCTTAGGTACTTTTAATTTAAGAATGTTACTGGTTACTTTTTTCTTATCATAAGCTATTCCATATAAAAATCCTTTAAAGTTTCTACTTGAACCTGTTACAAACTTTTTAAGTCTTTCTGATACATCATTGCTGTACTCTTCATGCCTTAAAATATAGTCATAGAACATCAATACAGTATCAACTATAGAATTTACTGTTCTTGGACTTCTTGCAGTATCTACAGGTGTTGTAGGTATTACTTTTAAACTCTTATATGGATTCTGTAGCCAATTAACAAACAATGATAAGTCATCAATAGTAATATTTTGGAAGTCCAAATTATGCTCCTGTAAATATTCAAAGTATAACTTTAAATGTTGACAGTACATCCTTAGTGTATTTCTTGCATAATTAGTGTTATCCTTAAACTTAATGAACTTCAATATAGGTTTTACTGGTAATCCATCATCATCTGCTACAAAATACCTCTCTTTTCCTTCCTCTGTTTTAACCTTTACTACTTCCATTCAATTTACACTCCTATACTTCCCTCTTATTCTTCTTATTTCTACATATTTAGTTTACTACGACTACTATAGTTTATCAAACTATATATTCTTTACTTATAGTTATTTTTATATATAGGAATGTAACTTAAACTACTATAAATACTATATTGTTAACTACACTATATTACTATCTACGAGTATATCTATATTTTACACCAAAATTATATAAGAGTATCTATTGATAAACTTTTATATATTTCCTTATTTTGATGTTGGACTTTATATGATTGCAATGATTATTTCAACAATCATCGCTTATTATATTTCACCAAAACAAGTTAAGACGGTAATGAGGACACATAATAAGTTTTAATTATACGATATTTACACCTATAAAAATAGTCTTAACCAAGTTATATCAATTGTTAAGACTATTTTTCGCATTTATTTATGGTACGGTTCACCCTTTATTATCCTATATCCCCTATAAATCTGTTCTAGAAGCATTACTCTGAACAATTGGTGTGGAAAGGTCATTTTAGAAAAACATATTTTATAATTAGATCTTTTTATAACTTGCTCTGATAGCCCTAAGCTTCCTCCTATTATAAAAACTAAATTAGAGTTTCCTTCTAATCCACAGTCATCTATGAAATTTGCAAATTCTTCTGATGAAATTTGCTTTCCTTTTAAATCCATAGCTACAACATAAGCATTATCTTTTATTTTTGATAATATGCTTTGACCTTCTTTATCCTTTATTTGAAGCTCTTCCTTTTCTGATGCATTGTCTGGTGTTTTTTCATCTTGAAGTTCTATTATTTCAAGCTTACAGTATCTTGATAATCTTTTAGAATATTCATCTATGGCATCCCTTAAATATTTTTCTTTTATTTTCCCTACAGTTATTAATGTTATATTCACTAAATTTCCTCCTAAATTCTTTCATAAATTCATAAACACATAATGCTATTTAAATAGTAAAACCTCTGAAACCCGCATGAACAAAACAACTAGTTAAATAGTTTCATAGTTAAATATATACATAGTTTTATAGTTCCATATTTAAATAGTTTTATATTATCATATATAAAATAATAACTATATTTTACTATGAATAATTTAGAATGTCATAGGTAAAATTATAATAGATGCTAATTAAATACTATATAGGTGGTGTCTATCCATGAGAAAATTTACCAAAATCAATTTATTTGTTTTTTTAACTATACTTTTAACTATAATGATGTCTTTTAATTCTGTTATATCTTATGCTACTCCTATTTCAACTGTAACCTTAACAATAGATTCTCCAACTGCTAATGAGTTACCAAAATATTTTCGTAAAAGCACAGATCAAATTACTTCTAATGAAAATAAAAATTTATCTGGTCTAGACAAACTTAATATTTCTGGTAGTGGTCAGTTTTCTAAAACTGGAATACCATTAATGAAAAGCTCTATAGGAAACTATCTTATAACTGTTATTGATTTAAGAGAAGAATCTCATGGATTTATTGATGGTATTCCTGTCAGTTGGAGAAATGTTAATAACGATGCAAACAAAGGCTTAACAGTAAATGAAATCATTGCTGATGAAAACTCTAGATTAAATTCTATTCCACTTAATAACCCTATTGCTTTAGAGGGTTTTAAAGATGTTATAATACCTTCAAAGGTTCAAAATGAATCTGATCAAACTAAGGCTTATTCATTATCTTATATTCGTATACCTGTAACAGATAAAAGTATACCTACTGATGCTATGGTAAATTATTTTATGGATGTTGTGAAAAATCAACCTGAAGGCAGTTGGCTCCATTTTCATGATCAAGAAGGACTTGAAAGAACTACTACTTTTATGATAATGTATGACATTATGAAAAATTGTAAAGAAGTTACCTTAAATGATATTATTACACGTCAAGTCTTATTATCTAAAATGGATAATAAGACCAGTGATAAATTTTATTCAGGAGATATATTTAAATTTTTAAATGATTTTTATAATAAATGCAAATCCAATTAATCTAACTCTAATAAACAAATTTCATAGAAACTTTAACTGTTATTACTTTTATTCAATTTAATAAATTATAATGCATTTTACTATAAAAATAACTCATCACAACAATTGCGATGAGTTATTTTAAAATTATAAACAATACATTTATTTATTATTTTAATGCTTTAAGAGCTACAGTATTTAATAAGCTCCATGGTTTATTAAAGTGTGGTTGGAAGAAGAAATCTGTCATTGCTAGTTCTTCTATAGTCATGTTATTTTGTATTACTACAGATAGGGTATTCATGTGTTGAGTTAAATCTTCATCAGAAATAATCTGTCCTCCAAGAATTCTTCTTGTAGCTTTGTCATAAACAAGTTTTATGGTTGCTTCATTATAGGTTGGCATAAATTCTGGTCTATGATTTTCACTAACTATTACTGAGTCAATATCCATAGATGTAGTTTTCTTAGCAACATCTTCTGTTAACCCTGTAGATGCTATACATTTATCATATATCTTTATTCCTGAAGTTCCTTGGGTTCCCATATATTTAAGAGTTGGATTTACTAGATTTTTGGCCACTAAGGTTCCCATTCTTACAGCATTAGTTGCAAGGGGAATATATCTCTTATCCTTTGCTGGATTATATTCTACAACACAACAATCTCCAGCTGCAAATACATCTTTAACACTAGTTCTCATATATTCATCTATTATTATTGCTCCATTTGGAAGAGTATCTAATTTTCCTTTTACTAAACTAGTACTCGGTATAAATCCTATGCAAAGTACTACTAAATCTGCTTCATAACTGCCTTTATCAGTTACTACTTTAGATACTTTGCCATTTTCTCCTTCAAACTTTTGAACTTTTTCACCTAAAGCTAATTTTACTCCACGGTTTATAAATTCTTTCTCTGCTATATCTGTAAACTCTTTATCAAGATACTTACTCATTATTCTTTCTTCTGCATCTATTAAAGTTACATTTTTATCTTTTATTTCAAAGGCTTCAGCAAGTTCTACCCCTATATATCCAGCACCTACAACAATTACATTCTTGGCTTTAGCTGAGCTTTCTATAATTGTTTTTGCATGGCTATAATTTTTACATAGTAATATGTTTTTAAGGTTTCTTCCTTCAAAATTAGGTACTATTGGCCATGATCCTAATGTTAAAATTAATTTATCATATTTTTCTTTAACTATATCAGCAGTTTTTAAATTTGTAGCTGTAATTGTCTTTTCCTCCATATCAATATCAGTTACATCATAACTCATTCTCATATTTATACCAAGGTTATTTAAGTTTTCTGGAGAATTATAAAATAATTTTTCTGGTTCATTTACTACATTAGATACGCTTAAAGCAATTCCACAAGAAAGAAAAGATACATTATCATTTCTTTCATAAACTGTAATCTCACTATCTGGATAAAGTTGTTTTGCATTTACTACCGCTGCCGTTCCTGCATGTGTACATCCTACTACTGCAATTTTCATAATACATGACCTCCTATAATTTACACCTAAATAAAATTTATTCTTATATTATATTGTGAAAGTTCCTTAATTGCATTCTCATGATAACGTTTGTTATTTAACAATCATTATCTAATAATATCTTACATCAAATTTCAATTTATTCAATACTGCTATTAGTATATATAAATAGATAAGCTTTCATTCTCTTAATTTTTCTTAAGTTTTCATGAAATATCATAGAATTATAAAAAAGAGTTTATGATATATCATAGACTCCACTCTAATATCTATATTTAACTTTTAGTATCCTAATTCCTCATTTAAGAAAATTACATGTATTCTATTCTTATTTCCCTGTCTTTTTATTATAGTATACTCATTACAAATTCTCTCTTCGCTATAACAATCCATACAATGGCCTACTTTTACACAAGGAGTTGCTCTATTTAATCTTTTGCAGTTTGCAGGTGCTGATACTCTTTCATTTCTCTTAATGGCCTCTTCAATATTCGTTACAATTTTATTTACTCCAGCTATAATTATAACTTTATCTGGACCATATAGCATAGCTGCTACTCTATTTCCATTGCCATCTACATTGTATAGTTCTCCTTTTTCTGTAATCGCATTAGTACTAGTAAAATATACATCAGCAGAGAATGTGTCTCTATATAACTTTTTCAAATCATCTTTACTTAACCCTTCCTCATACCTATCTAGGAAATTGTATTTACCACTTCTTAAATAATCAATAACTCCAGTTTCAAATAGGCTCATTGAACCACCACAACTTACAGTATCCCCATCATTAGTGAGCTCATTAATTTTCTCAATTAGCTCTTCATGACTATTTACTAAACAACCATTCATACCATTCTTCTTAAGTGAATTAATTGTAATATTAACTCTACTTTCTTTTAGCCATTTCATATTTTTATCCATAAACAATCCCCCTGTAAATTTATCATATAATTAATTATATTATAGCCATTTATAGAATATCCTACAACGATACATAAATAAAAACCCTAATGAATAAAAGCTTCACTAGGGCTAATGTTTATATTATTTTCCGCAACATTTCTTGTACTTTTTACCGCTGCCACAAGGACATGCATCATTTCTACCAATTTTAACTTCATTTATTACAGTTTTTGATTCTCTCCAAGCTTTTTGTATCTCTTTTCTTTTTTCTGGTGAGAATATTCTATCCCACTGTGATAATGTATAAAGATAATCTGCTTTAGAATCAAGCATATTGAAGTATAATTTTTCATAATCTATTTTGAAACTAACTTCTGAATCACTTTCTATAGCTTCAAGATCTAATTCTTTATCTATACTTTCATTTATTCCATCTAGGAATCCCATAAAGTAAATTTCATTAACGTCAAATTCTTTAACTAGTTCAGAGAACTTTCCACTAATAACACCGCCATCAATTGCTAATGCTTTGGTATATATTGATTTTTCAACCTTTGCATACTCTCCCCAAAATGCAGGTTCTCCATTTTCCTTTACAAACTCTACAACATAATTTGTCCAATTGCTATATATGCTCATGTTATTTTCTCCTTCTTTATAACAAAATTTGTTTATCTATTTTATTAATTATAATAAATTTTTATTTATCTTTCAATAATATTTATTTCGGTATTTTTAAAGTAACTATTTCATCCTTGGTAAATGGTTTTGATATATTATAGTTTCCACCTAAGCTTTCAACACCTTGATTATCTACTGTAATCATTATTTTACTCACAGATTTTAACTGACTCAAAGAGTTTGATATAGACTTAAGTATTGTTTCTTCTTGGACTTCAGACATCTTAAATATAGCTTCTGGACTTAAATTAATATTTGCTATACCATCCTTAATAGAAAAGCTTAAAAGTCTTGTTTCCTTTGGTAAGATTGGTTTGCTTTTTTCACTAACTTTAGCTGGTCCTTTGATGAGTTCTTGCATAATCATCTCACCGATTAAATCTTCACTATTAATTAGTCTCTCTTCCTTTATAAGTTCGGACTTTCCAGTATCTCCCCCAAAATATAAGGTTATATCAATATAGCCATCATCCGCTGTAGCTCCTTTAGTATTTTCAAGTTTTTCTTTACTTAATATACTTGCCTTATCTTTCTTTATACTCATAGTTTTCGCAAGGTAAACTCCACCTACAATTAATGCTATTACAATTACTACTATTGTTAATACTAAACTAAAGGTCTTCTTTTTCATTCTACACCTCCTATTACTAACTAAGCTTTTTATATTTCTGATAATACGCTATGTCTATCTCTATTACACATTTTTAATTCTATATCTTTTTCTACGCTAATATTATTTTCTCTTAATACACTTGCTACAGTTTCGTAAGCAAGCTCTGGATAATTGTTTGTTTTACTAAGATGACCTAAATATATAGTTTTATGATTTCCTTTTAAAATATCTACTATAGCTTTACCACAATCTTCATTAGATAAATGTCCTCTAGCACTTAATATTCTTTGTTTTAATGGATATGGATATGGTCCAAATTTAACCATTTCTATATCATGATTACTTTCTATTAAAATCATATCACTATTTTCTAATGCCATTTTTACTTCTATTGAAAAATGACCTAAATCAGTAGCTATACAACATGATTTTTTAGAACCATGTATTCTATAACCTCTAGGAGACGCTGCATCGTGAGGTATAGGAAAATTCTCTATGGTTAAATCCTTAATTTCAGTAAATTTACCATCTATTATTTTTATATTTTTTTCCTTAATACTCCCAATTTTTCCTTCCATAGCTTCCCAAGTGAGACTTGGTGCATATATAGGAATATCATATTTCCTTGAAAATACTCCAGCCCCTTTAATATGATCTGAATGTTCATGAGTAATAAATATACCATCTATGGAATTAGGATTTATACCTATGTCCCCTAATTCTTTATCGATAGCTTTACCAGGCATTCCAACATCCACTAGAATGTTACTGTTATTTTCTGATACAAATATACTATTCCCACTGCTACCACTAAATAATGGGCAAAATTTCATAATTATCTCCTCAATCTAATATCTAAAATGAACATAAAAATTATATAGTTACTCTTTTAATATCTGCACCTAAAGCTTTAAATTTTTCTTCTATATACAAATATCCTCTATCTATATGTTCAATGCCTTCAACTTCAGTTTTTCCTTTAGCTGCAAGACCTGCAATAACTAAAGCCGCACCAGCTCTTAAATCTGTGGCTTTAACATTAGCTCCAGACAAATTTTCAACGCCATCTATTATGGCTATTCTACCTTCTATTTTAACATTGGCACCCATTTTCTTTAACTCATCTATATGTTTAAATCTTGATTCATATATGCTTTCATTTACAATGCTTCTACCTTGAGCCATAGTTAAAAGAGTACTCATTGGCTGTTGTACATCTGTTGGAAATCCTGGATATGGTAAAGTCTTTATGTTTACACCTTTAAGGTTACTTCCACTTCTAACTATAACTTTATCATCATCTTCTATAATTTCTACTCCCATTTCTACAAGTTTTGCTGAAATAGATTCTAAGTGTTTTGGTATTACATTATTTAATGTAACATCTCCACCACAAGCTGCTGTTGCTATCATAAAAGTTCCAGCTTCAATTTGATCTGGTATAACTGAATAATTACATCCTGAAAGTTCATCTACTCCAGTAATCTTTATTACATCAGTTCCAGCACCCTTTACATTAGCTCCCATAGTATTTAAGAAGTTGGCCACGTCTACTACATGTGGTTCCTTTGCTGCATTCTCCAAAACCGTAGTACCTTCTGCAAGAACCGCTGCAAGCATAATATTTATAGTAGCCCCTACACTAACTACATCAAAATATATAGTTGTTCCAACTAATTTTTCTGCAACAAGATTTACTGCACCATGTTCTATGGTAACTGTAGCTCCTAAAGCTTCAAATCCTTTGATATGTTGGTCTATTGGTCTATCTCCAATAGGGCATCCCCCTGGAAGCTCTACTCTAGCTTTCTTAAATCTAGATAATAGTGATCCTAATAAGTAATAGGATGCTCTCATATTCCTTACTTCTGGGATTGTAGCATTGGTTGTTACTATATTTGTGCTATCAATTTTAATTGAATTACAGCTTGATTGTACTTTACATCCTAAATATTTTAAAATAATTTCCAAACAATTTATATCTTCTATGTTAGGAACATTCTCTATTGTGCAAACTCCCTTAGATGCTAAAATTGCTGCTGGTAAAATTGCTACAGCTGCATTTTTTGCGCCATTAATATTTACATTTCCAAACAATGGATTGTCTCCATTTATAACTAATTTTTCCATATAGGTATCATCCTCACTATTTATATAATGTCCATACTTTACATATGTTAACTTAATTCCATGTCTATCTATATCTACGTCAATTAAACTTAATTTTTTATTGTTAAAATCTCATAATTATAATTATATCACAATGTTCGTATATTTTAATAAAAATTTTAAATTTATACGTGTAATTTTTATATTTTATTCTTATATTAATATAAAAGTTAAAAATATAATTAACTATTATATGTCTATTATAACCTATTATTATATGTTATAATACTGTTAATTGTAGCGTTAAAGTATTTTATAATGATATAATACTTTATAATAAAAATCTACATGCAGGAGGAAAAAATGAAATATTATTTAGTTGCATTGGTAGATGATAAATCTGTTGATGACATTATATCTATCCAAAAATTTTTAAACAAGAAATATAAGTTATATAAAAACATATCTAATTTGTACATTCCTCTGGGTTCTGTTTCTAATGCAGAGCTTGATAAATTAGATGAGATAATCTCAAAAATTTTATCTCCTTATAAAAAATTTAAAGTTGGAATTGATAATGATATTTTCATTAACGATACATCTAATACTGTAAATTTAAAAGTTAAAGATAAAGGGTACATAAATAAGATATCTAGAAGTATGTTTGACATGTTTAATACTCATGGTATAAGCGTTAAAGATTTCTCAACACTATCCTATTTTAATATGCCTATTTCTAATGCTAATAACGCAATTAGAAAAGCTTATTCAAACGATTTATTTACCTTGGATGAAACTAAAGATAAAACAAATCTATTTAATCTCGCTAAGATAAATAAAATCGAAATTTGGAAACAACTTAATAATAGGCGAGATACCTTAGTTAAAAGTTATGATTTAAAGGAATTTTAATATTGTAAATAATTTCTTTTCTACCATTTTAATTTTATAATTGATAAAATTAAGCGGAGATATACCCCTTAAATTTTTAATAATTATATCCATGTTAGGGTAAGCTATCTTTAAAAGGATGGTGAAATTTTTATGTTGGGTATAATTTTTTCAATAATTGCAGGGGTAACTATGAGTGTTCAAGGTGTATTTAATACAGAACTCTCCAAAAAAATTGGACTATGGGAAACCACAGTGTTAACTCAAGCTATTGCACTTATAACTGCCCTAATAGTATTATTATTTGCTGGTGAAGGTACCTTTAGAAATTTAAAAGATGCTAACAAACTTTACCTTTTAGCTGGAGTATTAGGTGCTGTTATTACGTTTACAGTAATTAAGGGTATGTCTAGTCTCGGCCCAGCTATAGCTGTAGCAACTATTCTTATTGCCCAACTTATTGCAGCTGCACTTATCAATCATTTCGGTTGGTTTGGCTCTACTGAAGCTGGATATGGAATACGCGAATGCATTGGTGTTGTCATAATGATAGCTGGAATTATAATTTTTAAGTGGAAAGGATAGCTTCTATCTTTTCTATTTTTTCGTAAGGAGTTTTAGCATTTCATAAATAAAAAACTTTTTTTCATATAAATCGAGATATTAAATCTCAAATTATTTTTAATAGGGGGTAGACTATGGATTTTAAACAATTAGAAGCATTTATTACAGTTTCTAAACTTAGAAGTTTCTCTAAGGCTGCAAATGCTATTTACCTATCTCAACCTACTATAAGTTCTCATATTTCTAGTTTAGAAAAAGAACTTAATATTCAATTATTTGATAGAACATCTAAGGAAGTTAATCTTACACCTGTAGGAGAATCTTTTCTACAATATGCTAATGATATTATAAATTTAAGGAATAATGCTATCACCGATCTATCTAACTTCAATAATAACATTACCGGTGTTTTAAACATTGCTGCTAGTACTACTCCTTGCAATTCCTTACTACCTACACTTGTTTCAAAGTTTAGTGAACTCTATTCAAATGTTAAATTTAACGTTAAAGAACAAGGTTCTGTATCTATAATTAAAGATATCATAGATCTAAAATGTGAAATTGGTTTAGTTGGTACAATCATAGATAATTCGAAAATAAATAGTTATAAGATAATGGATGATGAACTTGTTATTATTTCCAATCCTAAATTAAATTTACCTGAGACTATTTCTATTGATGATTTAGTAAAATATCCTTTTATAATAAGAGAAAAAGAATCTGCCACTCGACATACTTTAGAAGCTCATCTTCATGCTAATAAGATAGACCCTAAGAAATTAAAAGTTCTTTGTGAGGTAAATAGTGTCCATGCTCAACTTAAACTTATCAATCTAGGCTTAGGAATTTCTATTATTAGTAAAAGCCTATGTGATGATGGATTTATTAGTGGTGACATGCGTATAAGTCGAGTAGAAAATGTAGACTTAAGAAGAGATCTCTTCTTAATAGTAAGTTCTAAAAGAACGCTTACCCCTATTGCCAGAGCTTTTTACTCTATGTGTAAGAACATATACAATTTATAATAACATTTAAAAAATTTTAAAAGCTAAGACTGGAACGTAAAAACTTCCAGTCTTAGCTTTTAATTTTTATACTCTCTAAAACCTTTAACAAATATTTTTGGTTTACATATACTAATAAGTGTAATAAGTATATAAGGAGTATTTTATGCTTTTTAATAAAAAACTTGACCCTAATCTTAAATATATGATAGATAATGATATATATAATAGATATAGAATTATAATAAAATATGGTACCATCAAAAATTCAATAGAGAAAAAAATTAAATCTTCAAAAGGCGAAATCTTATATAATATTAAATCCTTACATTGTTTATGTGTACTTGCTAACAAAAGATCTATTAAAAGAATTATAGAGCTTCCTGAAGTCAAATATATATGTATTGACGACATAGCATTTTTATGCAACAAAAATATACTTCATGCCAATGGAATTTTTTTAGATAATAAAAGATTTGAAATGTTAAAAAATAGAGATGTTTCTGGTAAAGGCATAGGCATTGGTATAATTGATAGTGGCGTATATCCCCACATAGATTTATCTACCCCATCAAACAAAGTAAAAAAGTTTATTGATGTAATTAATGGTTCAACATACCCTTATGATGACAATGGTCATGGGACTTTTATTTCTGGATTAATATGTGGAGAAGGTACTAATAAAAAAGTAAAACAACGTGGAATTGCTGTTGATAGCCACTTAGTTATGGTGAAGGCCTTTAATAAGCTTGGTAAAGGATATATTTCGGCTACTTTATTTGCTTTAGAATGTTTATATAATAATATTGATGAATTTAATATAAAGATAGTATGCGCACCTTTTGAGATAATAACTTTAAATAAGTTCATTCTATCTCTATATGACAAAATTTTTACTATGCTTAGAAATAAAAACATAATAATAGTTGTACCTGCTGGTAATAATGAAGATAAAGAAGATACTATAAAAGGTATAGCTCTATCTGATAAGGTACTTACCATAGGTGGCATAGATACAAATTCTACTTATAAAATAAGTGACTATTCCTGTTGCGGCTCTAATAAAATATTAAAAAAACCTGACTTTGTGGCTGCCAGTGATGATATTATCTCTTTGAACACTGACTGTAATTATATATCTGAGAGAGATGGTGAAAGAATATATCCATCACCTCTTACATCACCTTATACTATTCGTAGTGGAACTTCTATATCCTGTGCTTTTATAGCAGGTATTTGTGCACTATTATTTGAAATAAACAACGATTTTACCTTTGATGATATATATACTTTATTGAAAATAAATTCAATTTTAATAAATGATAAAAAATATAAACAAGGTAATGGATATATAAATATTAACAACTTAATTGGTACAGATTTATCTTCTATTGTAAATAATACGGCTAACAAAAATAAGCATAAACATAAAAAGTAAAGCACCCTCACTTATATGGGGTGCTTTACTTTTTTATATAAATTTAGCATTTAATAATTCTTGTCTTAGCATATCTAAAATATTTATTGTAGCCTGCTCTCTTATTTTTTGTCTATCTCCAGAAAGATTTAATTCTTTTGTAGTAACTTTACCTTTATAATATACTCCTATATATACTCTTCCTACTGGCTTCTCAGCAGTTCCTCCTCCTGGAGTTGATATTCCTATATCAGCCCCTGACGTCTTTGCTATTCCTTCAGCCATTTGGGCTGCCACCTGATGACTAACAGCTCCAAATTTCTCAAGAGTATCCCTTTTTACATTAATTCTATTGATCTTAGCTTCATTACTATAGGTTACTACTCCTTCAAGTAAACTTTTTGATATACCGGGATAATTAATTAATCGCGCTGAAACCATTCCACCTGTACAGGATTCTGCAGTAGAAATGGTTAAACCTCTATTAACTAGCATTTCTCCTATTGTATCTTCTAGAGTAATCTCTCCTTCTCCATATATACTATTATTTATCATAATTAATTTTAGTCAGAATTCATAAACAAATTATAACTTCTGATTAAATTTCTCCCCCCCTTAGTTAAACACATTTTCTAAGCTTTTAAATACGTCTTTATTTTCTTTAATCTTACCATCATTACCAAGTACTACTATATAATTCATATTCATAACATCTGCTACTAATTTTGAGAAGTTGCTAATATCTTTAACTGTAGTTGATAATACTTCTTTTCTTTCTTGTTGTCTATCTGCCTTAGAAATTCTTCTTATATAGTAACTAACTGATGCATCTCCTGCCATGGATGGAGTTAATGGCATATCTAATTCACTTATAGTTCCTATGATATATTTTAGCATTTCCCTGTTTGTGGTTGTAAAATTATCTAAGTAGTTAACTGCATTATCGTAAGTCTTTAAGGTCTCTTTTATATTAGGGTCTCTATAACTTGCAAACATTAAATTACCACTTCTTACTATATTAGCAAAGGCTCCATAAGCTCCGCCCTGTACTCTAACTTTATTCCATAGATAATCCATACCAATTATAGTCTTTAGTACTAATAACTTTCCTGTATATTCATATCCTAATTTTTTATAGTTATATCCTTTTGCTACATATTGAACATTAGATGGAGTAAGCATTCCTTCATTTTTATTTTCTTCATGGAAATTATACTTATTAAATTGAAATTCTTCATCAGATAATACTTCTAATATCTTAGATATATTCTTCTTTACAGCATCAACTTCTTCATCTTTACCTGTTACCGTTACTATTAAGCTATTTTTATTAAATACCTTCTTCATTATAGATTCCAATTTTAGAATAACGCTATCTATTCTATCATCAAAATTATTTTCTATCTCCTTTAAGAACTTATAATACTCATATCCTGAAGTTTTTTCTATATAGGCATAAGCAGGAGAAAAATAAGCTCCTAACCTTGTAGTTGCAACTTGATGTCCTCTATCCATAAGCCTCATTTCTATTCTTGATATTAGTACTCTTATCAATTCTCTTATTCTCTTCTTATCTTCAAAGGAGGTGTTCTTAATTATATCTGACAATATTTCTAAAGCCCTTGGCACTCTATCAACTACTACACTACAATGCCCTTCAAGATAAGGACTATATCTAAGGACATCTTTACTGTCACCATATACTTCATTTTTAAAATATACCCCTCCTGTATTAATTAGTATTTCATTTGATAAATCTACATAACTATAGGTTTTAGTATTAATTTTTCCTAATAGTGTGGTTAATAGACTTATGTAGGAAATGTCTTCTTGTGCTATGGTTCTACTATCAAACATAAAATCTAAGTAAGCAATTTTACTTGTAAATGCATCATGATGAAGTAGCTTCACTCCAGAAGCATCCTCTTCTATGATATCTAATTCTTCAACTTTTTCATCTATATCATCTATAGATAATACTGGTATAGTTTCTAATATGTCATCTGGATCAGGGGTATTCTGTCTATTTATTAATGATTTTGTTTCATTAATTATATCTTGTATTTCCTCTAAAGAGAGATTTTCTTTATACGCCTTTAATCCATCTCTTAATTTTTTGTCTTTTTCATCAGATAAACCTTTTTTAGGAACTAATACTAATAATGAGCTATGTTTATTGGTTAATATATATTTTTCAATTAACTGTTCAAAATAATTTGAAGTTAGGGCTTTTTTTATTTTTTCCATGTTCTTTTCATATTTTAAATGAATTAAAGGATCTCCATCATGTAGCCAGCTATCCATAGCTGTCATATAATAGAATAAGCCTTTAGGCATTCCTTGAAAATCCGCTTCTCTTAACTTAAATTCTGTAATATTGATACATGCCTCTATAAGTTTTTTATCAATTCCATTTTTAGCCAAAGATTTTAATGTATCAAATACTACATTCTTAAATTCTTCTTTTTTATTTGCATCACTATTCTTAAGAACTATACTAAATACCGGTTGTAAAATTCCATTATCAAAGCTTCCATATACATCTTTTCCTAGATTAGCATCAAGTATTGCTTGTTTTAATGGAGCTCCTTGAGTTTCTAATAATAGATATTCTAAAATACTTAAACTAATATATAATTCATCATTAGTACATTCTCCAGTAACAAAATTTAATGCCATAAATGTTTTTTCATTTTCATTATCTTCATTAGAAATAGAGTATTCAGTAACAACTTCTTTCATTTCTTTAAAGGACTTCTCTGGTAATATTTCAGCGTCAATATCCTTTTTTTCAAAGTTACTTAAATAATTGTCATTAATAAACGCTAACCTCTCATCTAAGTTTCCATCCCCATATAAGAATATATAACTATTAGATGGATGATAATATTTGCTATGAAATCCTAAAAACTCTTCTTCAGTTAAATCTGGTATAAACTCTGGATCTCCACCTGATTCAAATCCATAGGTATTATGTTCAAATAATGATTTTTGAATACCTCTCATTAACACTCCATCTGGTGATGAAAAGGCTCCTTTCATTTCATTATAAACTACACCCTTATAAGTTAGCTCATCTTCAGCATTTTCTAATTCATAATGCCAACCTTCTTGCATTAAAATTTCCTTAGTATTATATATATTAGGATAAAAAACTGCATCTAAATATACATCCATTAAATTCAAAAAGTCCTTTTCATTTTTACTTGCTAGTGGATATATAGTTTTATCACTAAAAGTCATAGCATTTAAAAATGTATTTAATGAACCTTTTATAAGTTCTACAAAAGGCTCTTTTGTAGGAAATTTGCGTGAACCACATAGTACACTGTGCTCTAATATATGAGCAACTCCGGTATCATCACTTGGCGGTGTTTTAAAACCTATTGCAAATACTTTGTTAGAATCATCATTTTCCAGATGTAATAACTTCGCTCCGGTTTTTTCATGAATAAAAACTCTAGCTATAGAATTTATTTCCTCAACCTTTTCTTCTCTATTTAACTTAAATCCATTATATATTTTTCCTAAATTATAATTCATCTTTCTCCTCCTAGCTATTTATTTTGTTATCTTTT
>Ga0213825_1001383_pt1 | contig 16615 bp, 21 predicted proteins | sample MC6MC0900MG_FD_179896 | JGI IMG/M metagenome (GOLD analysis project Ga0213825, IMG submission 179896) | Enriched soil aggregate microbial communities from Iowa State University, Ames, United States - MC6-MC0900-MG | ecosystem: Environmental > Terrestrial > Soil > Unclassified | place: USA: Iowa... | reverse complement strand
TGGAAAAAATTAAAAATATAGGTATAATTTATTAAGTGCTTAAATTATATTATTGTTACTTTAGGAGGTTATTTTTAGAATGGTTTTTAAATTGGTATTAAAGTATATTTTTAAAGCTGAAACAGAAGAAGAAAAATTGAAAGCTTCAGTTATTTATGGTTGGTCTCTAATATCTATAGCTGTAATTTGCTTTTTCTTGCTAAGTAATGTAAGTAACTCCATTGCTGAATTCTTTGCTCTGATCTTGTTGATAGTAATCATACTATTCATGACTAGATATAACTCTGTAAAACCTTTGCTAGGTGCAGCGTCCGCCGGTATAAGTGTTGTTGCATTTACAGCGGTATTGGAATCAATTTTTTCAAGAAGAAATGATAGTTCGGCAACAATGGGTGCTATATTTGGTGTAATATTAGTTCTTGGATTAATAATTACCAAAAATTGTATCATGTCATTATATTATTTATCTCGTGAAACTTATAGATTCTATAATTACAAAATAAAAAGTACAAGATTAGAAAATACAATTTAATATTACATATCAAGATATAGCTTATTATATTCATATTTCGGATAGTTGCATATGAAAGCACTAAAATATAACAAGTTAAATGGTGGTGATTCTATTTAATATAAAGTCTAAAATTAAAATACTTAATCTTGTTACTGTAATAGCGATGATAGTGTCAACATTTTATTATATTAAACTTACATTAAAAGTAGGAGTGGCTCAAATTGATAAGATATATACAGGATTATATGTATTAGCTATCGTTTTATCAATCTTAAGCTTCATTACAAGTTGGAAGAATAGACAGGTTACATAATTTTATATTTGAAGTGAAGTCAAATCGAGTAGATGTGACTTTCTAAGGCACCTCTTTTAAACATATTTCCTTCTAGTACTGTGTGTAGATGAGATGAATATATGGAAAATCAAAAAGACTTGTATTATTATTTATCACTACTGTACACATTCCAAGTGAGTAAAACAGAGTCAAGTTATTGGGCAAACATTAAAGAAATAGATGGATGTCACACCCCAGAGGGCTGTTTAGAAGAAGCATATCGAATTTTAGAGAAAGTTTTACAAATGACTATTGAAACAAAACTAGAGTTCGGCGATCCAATACCTGCGCCAGTTGGTAACCGTTGATATATCAATGTTGTAGTATGTCCTCCTGGGACGTTAATTACAAAACGCAGATCGATTTTAAACCAAAAAGAAAAACGCTTGAAATCTTGATAATACAGGGTTTGGGGCGTTTTCCTTTTTGTCTAAAGAATATGTGGAATAGTATTGAATTACATATAAAATTTAAATTAGATAAACAAAAATGTAAACAAGGTGAACAAAAAATAAAGATGAATAGAGGAGAGGTCGATTGCAATTTCTTCATTGCGATTTTCCATTTCTTTAAATACGTGTGAATAGTAGTCAAGTGTTGTTTGAATATCTGAATGTCCTAATGATCTGTTGTCATCACACCATTTTGTAAATCCTTCAAGCTCTTAAAACTAAAGTGAAAAATTTGTAAATTAATCATTTAGATAAAATAAAAAGCCACTCTCTTGAGTGACTTTATCCAATGTGTTTCTTATTCTATTCCTAACTCAGCCTTTACTGAAGTGATTGCAACTACAGCAGACAACATCCGAGAATCAGCGGAAGCGATATCTGATTTTATTTTATCCATGTGAGATGGAGAATAGTTACCTTCATCAAACATTTTCATAGCTTTTTCCGCAGCCATTTGTCTACTTACAGCAGCATAGCTAAGGTCATTCATAGCGCCTTTAAGTGATTTTTGATGTTTTTTAGATAAACCCTCAACAGGAATATTTTTCATGTTGGTGCTTAAATTTCTGTAATAATTTTTTAAGGCTTTCATATTTTCATAAGCTTTATATATATCTGTATTTCCTACACTTATCGCTTCAAAAGTAGGTTGCCACACATCATTCCAACCTTTATCATAAGAACTTGTAACTTCATTGATAAATGGTTGGGCATTTGTTTTGAAATACTCTACCTGTTTTTCAGTTTCCTTCGCTTTTTCTTTCTTTTTAGCCTCAGCTTCTTCTTTAGCTTTTTGTTCTGCTAAGGCTTTTTCTTCAGCTTCTTTAGCTTCACGTGCAGCCTTTTCTTCTGGTTTCTCTTTCTCCTCTTCTTCAACTTTAGCTACAGTTTCCACTTTTTCAGCTTCTTTTTTAGTAGTTTCTACTGTGTCTGCCGTAGCTGCAAAGCCTATAGTTGTAACGATTACAGCGGCAAGAGAAAGACCACTGAATTTCAGCATTTTTTTCCCTTTCATACCATCCTTCTTTACAAAGGCAATAACGGTGTTAATGGCAAACACAGGTAAAGCCAATAAGCTAATTAAAAATAAAATCATAAATAAATTATCCATATAAAAATCTCCCTTCATATCCATTTTAGGGAAAATGTTGATAAAAGTATATATGAAAAAACAGACAACCATAACCTTTTAGTTATCTGTTTACTTTTTTGGTTATATTTTTAATCCATCTTCTAATAAGAAGTTACATTCAAATTTTGCCCCGCATATTTTTGCTATTTCCTCTAAATCACTAATTTTCAAGTCGTCACAGCACATTCTATTAGACAAGTTTTGTAATGATGTCCCAGTGCTTCAGCTACTTCAGTTACAGTTTTTCCTGTTGTGATTAGTAGATTTTAATTTCACTTAAAAATTACATTTTGTTAAATGGGCAGAAGAAAAAATATTAAATACTACACAGAAATAGGTTGTTTTAAAAAAGTGCGTTATACAAAAGGTAAACATTATAGCCATTGATATATCAATGTTTTGTCACGGGACATCTAAAGGTTCAGAAAGAGTAAGTATGAACCAACAAAAAGCGCTTCAAATCCTTTAACATCAAGGATTTGAAGCGCTTTTCATTTTCACGCTATATTTAAGGTTTCAAAACCACTTTAATACAGTCTTCCTGTTTTGTATCGAATATTTCATAACCGTGTTTTGCTTTTTCAAGAGGGAGGACGTGTGTAATGATATCTCCGGCATTCACTTTACCGTCAGCGATTAAGTTATAGACATGGGGCATGATATGAACAACTGGTGCTTGTCCAGTACGAATTGCTACATTACGCTGAAAAATATCTCCGAGTGGGAAGGCGTTGTATCGACCACCATATACACCGGTAATTTGGATCGTTCCGCCTTTACGTACAGCTTGACTGGCAGTGACAATGGCGCCCATAGCACCACTTTGAAGTTTTACGCCACTGGCAAGAAATTCGAGCGGCGTCATTTTTCCGCTCATCCCGACACAATCAATGACAACGTCTGCACCGCCTTTGGTGATCTCTTTCAAATATTCACCACAATTTTCATGGTCTTCAAAATTAACGATTTCAACGTTATTTGTTTTCTTTGCATGTTTCAGACGATACCCGATATAGTCAACTGCGATGACTCTTTCTGCGCCTTTCAACCAAGCAAATTTTTGTGCTAACAGTCCAACAGGTCCGCAGCCAAGAATAACGACAGTATCTCCTTTCTTTACACCGGCATTTTCTACACTCCAATAAGCAGTAGAGGCAGCATCGGCAAGGAGCACGAGACTTTCATCAGGCACTTCGGATTGCTCTGGAATTTTGAACGGGATAAAATTGCCGTATGGAACACGCATATACTCTGCCTGTCCTCCCGGAAAACCACCCGTTGTGTCTGAATAACCAAAGTAGGCACCCATTTCGCCATTATCGTTTGCGTTATCACACTGACTTTCTAATTCATGATTGCAAAACCAGCATTCCCCGCAGGCAATATTAAAAGGAATGATAATTCTGTCACCCTTTTTAACCTTTGTCACATCCTTGCCAACTTCTTCTACAATGCCCATCGGTTCATGGCCAATGACATAGTCCTTTCCGATATTTGGAATCATTCCGTGGATCAAATGCAAGTCTGAGCCACAAATGGCAGTAGTCGTTAACCGAACAATAATATCATCCGCTTTTTTTATTTTAGGGTCTTGTACTTCTTTAACCTCAACATTTTTTATACCTTGAAAAGTGACAGCTTTCATTAAAAAATCCCTCTTTTTCATTTATTTTTTCGGTGGGGTAGGGAACATTCCTTTTCGATTCATACTTTTAGGGAATAAATCCAACTGTGCGATACTAATTGCATTTTCGGCAGATTTAATATCCAGTTCTTTTTGCCCTTCTAGATCATAAGGTTTTAACCATTCTTTTTTTACCATCAGTTCAGAAATTTCAAAATATAAATCAACCATGACATCGAGCTGAGTTCTGAGGATTTTCTGAAGAGCAGGGGAAGCTGTTTCTGTTAAGGCAATGGAAAGATTTCTAATACCGGTCTTTGTTGTAAGTAAAAACTCCAAAGCAACCCCCGAATCAGTTAGCTCAGGCATGCCAATTGAATTGATAGGATCTAAATAGTCTTTCATAGCATTGTCCTCCTAATATTCTAATTCTGATTTAGAGTAGAGCTTAACCATAGCAGTGAGAGCGGGGGTAGATAATTTTACATTTTTGTCTAATAATGCTCTTAAATCATCATCAAAGACGACACCTTGACTCAGCTTCGATTTAAGTAAACTTGTTGTCATAAAGTTAATGACTTCATGAAATTCCATTGTTTCATGAAGCGCTAATTTTTTCTCAAACACGTCATTTGCACCTCCAGAATTTTCTTTTTAAAGTTTGTCCTATAGCAAGTCTATTTATACAATTCATCTTATGTTTAAATTGTATTTCTACAACGATATTAATAGCTTTAAAAGATATTATTAGAAGTGCAAAAATATATTGGTAGAAGGGAGAATAAGTCAATGTAGTGAATTTTAATTTGCTACTGCTACATATCAGGTGCGAGTATGAATGAAAAAAGACTTGCATCGATGAAGATAAGTCATCCATGCAAATCCATCTGTTAGCTTAAATAGGTTTTTTCAAATAGAAGGAATTTGTAGCGTTGTCATCCACGTAGGAAATGTTCAATGTTTCTTTTGACGACTGCTGGGGGAATGAGTTGGAGATGTTCACCGTTAGCATCGCATGTAAAAATGCCTTTGAAAACGTCGGGCATGGCATCGTATTGTTTCTTTAACTGTTCATTAAAGTTTTGAAAACAGTTATAAGAATAGTTTTCTAGCAAGTAAGGCATTAAAAAAGCAGATCGTAAAATTTCATATTCTTGATAATTATATGGGGTACTTTCGGGACGCTTTTTTAAGATTTCCAACATTTTTTTCATTAAAAGGGTTACTTCTTCTTCGCTTGCAAAGGCAGCATAACCTCTAATAGCAGTCAGCCGCATATCTAAATAGCGTTCTTTTTTATAGGCTTTTAGAAAAAAGTCCTTTCCGTCCTCTGGTAAGTCAAATACTAATTGCTTTAATAACATATTACGTTTGGCAATATCCTTTGTTGTAAAATAAGTCTCCATTTTTATGCTTTTTTCATCCAATTATTCCATCTCCGTTCATTAGCTGTAGGTCACAACTTGTTTTAAATTCCAATGCCTTCTTTCACTATTAAGTATCGGCTAGAATCGGTACTATTTTTTACAAGCTTTTATATTCCTCGCGCACAATTTCAATAAAATCATTTAAGTAAGAAGGGATATTTTTATCTTTATGCCAAGCTATTTCTGTATAAATGGGGTTTAAGTTTAATGGAATTGGTAGTTCTATTAGTACGCCACTTGTAAGCTCTTTTTCTACTACCATTCTAGGAAGAAGAGAAATACCTAATGCCGCAATAACACATTGTTTTATCGCTTCTATACTTACAAATTCAATGACATGCCTTGGATAAATACCGTCTTGCTGTAGCTTATTTTCAAATTGAGTTCGGTAAGAACAGCCTTTTTCAGTTAATAAAATCGTTTCTTGTGCTATATCTTCTAATGTTAGCTTGTCAGTTGAATTCAAATGATGAGTTGGTGAAGCAACTAACACTAAATCCTCTTCTAGTAACGTTTCAGTGTGGATTGTTGATAGTACCTTTCGAGTATCGGTGATAAATGCCAAGTCTATATGGTCAGTTTGTAGTAGGCCTTTTGCGATCTCACTTGTATGGACTGGTTTAAAAATAAGTTCTACTTGAGGGTGTAACACTTTAAAGGCTTTAAGTATTTTAGGTAATCGATAGGTACATTGACTTTCTTGAGCACCGATTGTTAAAAAGGCATGTAATTCTTTATCTCCTGTTACCGCATGACGCATTTCTTCATCAAGTCGAATTATTTTTTCGGCATATTGTGTTAATTCTATGCCGGCTTTTGTCAGGTAAATTCGTTTTCCTAATCGCTCAAATAATGATGTGCCCAACTCATCTTCTAATGATTTGATTTGGGCAGTAATACTTGACTGAGCGTAATCTAATATTTTAGCTGTTTGCGTAAAGTTTAACGTCTTTGCGGCTGTTAAAAATGTTTGTAAATGTTTAATTTCCACCTTTTCACCTCTAAATCGAAATTTCCGATTGATACTATCGATATATTCATCTTTATCGATATACTTTGTCATTATATACTACATTTATTAAATACGGATAGATAGGAGCATGAAAAATGAAAATTGTAAGTTTTATTGGGAGTTCAAGAAATGGTGGAAATACTGAGCAATTAACAGATATAGTGTTGCAAGATATCGAACATAAAAAAATATATATCAAAGATTTGCATATCAAACCAATTGAAGATTTACGTCATTCGGAAGGTGGTTTTCAAGCAATTCATGATGATTATGACCATGTGATAGAGGAACTACAAAATAGCGATATTGTCGTTTTTGCAACGCCAATATATTGGTACAGCATGTCGGGCACAATGAAAAATATGTTTGATCGATTTAGCCAATCCATACGCAATCAACGTTTCCCTCATTTAAAAGAGCGATTGAAACAAATAACAACAATTGTTGTAATCGTAGGTGGGGACAATCCGAGAATCAAGGGCTTACCTCTTATTCAGCAGTTTCAATACACATTTGAATTTTTAAATATGTCATTGTGGTCATATATTATTGGGGAGGCAAATAAGCCTGGCGAAATCATCAAAGATAAACTAGCCTTATCGCAAGCTACTTTGCTGAATGAAAATATAAAATCACTGCTTGTGAAGGAAGCAGAGTAATTGAAAAACTTTGTTCTCATTGCTTAGGAAAGGGGCATCATCTCCACCTTTTACTGTATCATTACAAATATAAAAATCATCCTGCAAAATTAGGAAATATTTTCTTGACCTTTGCAGGATTTTCTGTTAATTTTGATAGTAACGAAATGTTATTAACAAAATGATACTAAGAAAAAACATTTGCTCTATGAAAGAGCGGAAAAAAGTGGAGGGATGCAAGATGAAGAAGATGGCAGGGAGCTGGAATCTTTTTGAAATGACGTGGTTAGTGCTGTTTACCACAATCGCTGTCGTATTTACGGTGATATCAAAGGATTCTTTATTTGGATTTACAGTTTTTATTACCGGTGTGTTATGCGTGGTGCTTGCGGCGAAAGGCAATCTGATGAGTTATGTATTCGGTATGTACAATACGATCGGGTACACGTATTTGGCTTTTATAAATGGTTTGTTTGGAGAGGTAATGCTGAATTTACTATTTTTCGTTCCGATGAATGTCATTGGCTTCTATATGTGGAAAAATAACCGCCAAGAAGATGGCAAGCTAGTCATGCGACAGCTGGATCGAAAAGGGTTGCTGCTAATTGGTATGGGTAGTGTGATTGGCTGCTTGCTAGTTGGATTTGGGTTGTCATTCATTCCAGGACAAAACTCACCGTACATCGATGCAACTACGACAGTGTTATCTATTGTAGCGACGATTTTAATGGTTCGAAGATTTAAGGAACAATGGTTAGTTTATATCGTGCTAAATCTTTTCACAGTGCTATTGTGGGCGATTCGTATGCTAGATGGGAGTGGCGAAGGTTTACTAATGATTGTAATGTGGAGCGCATATCTGGTCAACGCGTTTTATGGATACTATACTTGGAATAAAGTGGTTAAGGAGGTGGCGCTATGAAAACGCTAGGACTTACACTGGGGAAGTTTGCCCCGCTGCATAAAGGGCATCAGTTTATGATTGAAACGGCGTTACAAGAGGTTGATGAATTAATCGTCGTTATTTACGAGACGACGGTCAGCCCGATTCCGCTGCATATCCGAGCAAATTGGATTCGCAAGCTTTATCCGCAAGTGCGAGTAATCGAAGCTTGGGATGGCCCGGACGGCTATTCGGATGATAGAGAGCATGAGATTCGGGAAGAAGAGTATATACTCGGTTTGCTAAACGGAGAGCAAGTCACACATTTTTACTCAAGCGAATTTTACGGCGAGCATATGAGTGTTGCATTGGGAGCCGTAGATAGACGCGTGGATGAAGCGCGCGAGCTAGTGCCCATTTCAGCAACGATGGTTCGTTCCAATCCTTATAAATACAGAGAGTTTGTTAGTGATATTGTATACAGAGATTTAATTACGAAAGTTGTTTTCGTTGGCGCCATGTCAACGGGTAAATCGACAATTACTGAAGCGCTCGCACAGCGTTATGGCACGACGTTCGCAAGCGAATACGGTCGTGATTATTGGACTGAGCATCAGGTGGACCGCCGAATTGGCTTCGAAGCGTTCGATGATATTGCGGTCGGTCATATCGAGCGTGAAGAACAGGCATTGCTTGCAGCGAACCGCTATCTTTTTGTCGACACCAATGCGATTACGACGTATATGTTTGCTCAGGATTACCACGGCAAGGCGCCTGAGCTGTTAACACGGCTCGCTTTAGAGAATGCACAGCGCTATGATTTGTTTTTCCTATGTGATGATGATATACCTTATGACGATACGTGGGACCGCAGCGGAGATCAGAAGCGGCATATTTTCCATAAGCAGATTATTGCAGATTTGAAGGAGCGACGGATTCCTTTTATTACGCTACGGGGAAGCCTGGAGGAACGTATACACAAAGTTGACGAGGTATTGGCGAATTTTGAGCCCTACAGCAACTATTTCGGAGAGTAAACTACTTAATGCATAAATATAAAGGAGGCAAGTCAATTGGATTTGTTAGATAAAGATGGACTGACAGAACGTGAATTTTTGCAACAATACAAGGTAGGAGACTATGAGCGTCCTTCGGTGACAACGGATATGGTGATATTTACTGTGACGGAAGAGGAGGCCGACAGTTATCGCAAACTGCCGGAAAAAGAGCTACGCATCCTACTGATTCGTCGTGCAGGGCATCCCTTCTTAGGCAAATGGGCGCTACCTGGCGGCTTTGTCCGTTCGAATGAGACGACTGAGCAGGCAGCAGTAAGGGAACTACGAGAGGAAACAGGCGTGGAAGACGTTTATTTGGAGCAGCTGTATACGTTCAGTGATATTGGGCGTGATCCAAGAACGTGGGTGATAAGCTGCAGCTATATGGCTTTGATTAATAGCGACAAGTTGGAACTGAAGGCAGGCGATGATGCAGCAGACGCCGCCTGGTTTAAAGTTACTTATCGACCACTTAAGGAAGAAAAAGTGCTGATTGAGGATGGCTATATGAAGATGCTGGAATACGAACTTATACTAAGCAGTGAAGAAGAAGAACTTTCAGCCGTCGTGGCAAAGACGATTACTGCGAAGACGACATCTACTGGCACGGATTTTAAGATTGTCTCAAATGAAGGATTAGCGTTCGACCATGCAAAGATGATCGCATGTGCTATTGAGCGGTTGCGAGGCAAAGTAAATTATACGGATATTGCACTGCATTTAATGCCGAAGTTATTTACTTTAACAGAACTACAGCAAGTTTATGAGGTAGTGTTGGATAAAGAATTGTTAAAGGCAGCATTCCGACGTAAAGTGGCCGATCTTGTGGCGGAAACTGATCAATACACCGAAAATGCGGGGCATCGACCATCTCGCTTGTATCGGAGAAATTGGGAGGATGAAGGATGATTTACAATATAGATGAATTAAAAAAAGCATATAACGAGGGAAAGAAATTTAAATATGTGTTTTTTTGGGGGCATACGCCGTCTAAGGACGGAAGTGTCGACAAAAGCTGCTTCAGTCAATGGTGGATGTGCTCATTTACGATAGAGGGTACAAAATATTCATGTGCCGAGCAGTTTATGATGGCTGAGAAAGCGAGGTTGTTTGGTGATGAGGAAATGCTGGAGTCCATCCTTCATGCTAAGCATCCAAAAGAGATGAAAGCTTTTGGGCGTGCGGTTCGAAACTTTGATAAAGATATTTGGGATAAGGAATGCTATGACATTGTCAAAAGAGCAAGCTTAGCGAAATTTTCACAAAATCCGCAACTGGCTGATTATCTTAAATCAACGAAGAACCGCATACTAGTTGAAGCTAGCCCGAGAGACCGTATATGGGGAATAGGGATGGGCCAGTCCAATCCAGATGTTGAGAATCCAATGAAATGGCGGGGCAAAAATCTGCTAGGGTTCGCGCTGACGGAAGCGCGAGACGAGTTGCTAAAGCATGAGAAGTAAGACTTACAGTAATGAGAAAATATAGAAAGGATAGTGATGACCTTGAGATACACTGAATATGTCCGTCTCAAAACAGGTAGATACCAATCTGTCGGCAAGTTTGGCGATCATATTTATGCCTATGAGGTTTTAACTGGGGTAACAGACTCCCCTGAGTACCATCAAATTTCGAAGGCGGAATTCGACTCATTTGAAACATGGACGAAAGAGTATATTTCGGATCTTAAAAAACTGTATGACATCATTAACCGTCCAGTTATATGTAGCGGTTATTTGGGGAAAGAGAAATTGGATAGGTCACTTCTTCGTGATTTAGAAAATGAATAAAGAGGATTTCCATTTAGCACTATGAATTCCTAAAATTTAAATCTTTAACTAGATGAATGGAGGTGAATGGGATGTCACAGCTGCCAGAAATAAACTATGAAGCGTTAAATAAGCTAGGTGAATTTTTTGATTTTTTCCAAAGACTAGACGCAATGCCGAGTGAAAACGAAAAAAGGAATATGCTTGCATGTGAAGAAATTCGACAATTTCACGATGAATTAGGTAATACAGGTTTTCTCATTGTATTCGATTGGAAGAGTTGGTTGCATGAAAATGATGCTTATAAGCAAATTGCAAATGATATAGAAGAGCATGTCAAGAAAGCAGATTTAGCTACACTGCGAAAATTGATGACTAGTTATATACGAGGCGATCGATTTACGGAAGGACTATTTGAAGCCGTCATTATCAATGGACATGTAACAAAGATACTAACAAGACTGCGAGAATTAGTGGAGATAGAAGGCAATAGGAGGGATACAAATGAGTATTAGTAACGCTCAACAATGCAATCTAAATATATGGTATGACTTACCATCTGAAGTGTGGGATAGGGTGACAAATGTATACGAGTGTATGCCCGGGTGGCTAGGATATACAAATGGCATTCCCTTTTGGTTTGGGCACGAAGAGGATGATGTTTTTATAATGGCCTCGGTAGAACCAAGTGGGTTATCCTTTTTTGCACAGATGAATCATGATGACTGGCACACCTGGATAGAGCGCTTTAAAGTGGAAGCTACCAAAATAGTCGGATTTGATGTGGGTGAACCTGAAGACGGATTTATTTAATTATGGGTAAGATTTAATAAAAAGAAACGAGGGATAGCTATCAATAACAATATCAAGCAAGAACATATTGAGGGGCTTTCTGAGAAATTGAAAGCTATATTACGCAATGAATTATTGCTTGGAAATGAAATTACTGAGACTTGGGAAGGGTGGCCTCCTGATAGCATTGTTGTATTTTTGAAAAAGCCATTTAGAACAAATATTAAAAAGATAGATAAAGAACTAGAGTACAGAGAAATAAATGATCTGCATTATTGGCAAGCGGAAATACATGATAGAAAGTCGAATCGTATATTGCTATGTGGCTTTGCAAATTAACGATTAATACAACTAGATATTAGGGGAGGAGTAATTAAATGTCCATTTTACTAAAAGCGTCATTTGTTTATTTTGGTATGGAGGATGAGACAATAATAATTGGTTTTGCAGATGATGAATTTGACACGAAGGACTATGTGTTATTGCAAAAGTCGTTATTTATAGATGATATACCGATGCTCAATAAGGTTCATATTACACTTAATAGTGAAAATAGAGCGGCGTATGGAGGCATAGTAAAGATAATACTAAGTAAAAAATTAATTACTATTATTTTATTAAAAGAGACTGCAAGTTCACTAGGTGTAGCTGATTCCATAGACATTGAGTATGCAATAGAAGAAAAAGAATTTGATTCCTTAATAAGTCACTTGCATAAACTGAATGTCGAGCAAGAGATAGTCATTGAAGTAAAGTAGATTTAAGAATGAAATAAATGATAAAGTATCGAGCCCCCTCCTAAGACACTTCTCAAGCATTCTCCATCGTTCCCTCCATTAAGGGAATCTCTCCATATTTATGACATCCTATTGATGGGTGCAGGAAATAGACAAGAAATGAATAAGTGGTAAAATTTAGTGATACAGTAAAATGAAAAATCAGACGTAAGGAGAGAAAACAACGATGGGCAAGAAGAAAAAGACCTTACCGAAAAATTTCGAAGAACTAATTGAAGCAGGTGAACTATCAGCATTAAAAGAGGTATTTACGAAATGCGAATTAGATGCTCGTGGCGGTTACAGCAAATCAACAGCCTTGAGCTTTTTCAATATCCCGCATGAATTAATTCGCTGGCTCGTGGAACAGGGTGCTGATATCAATGCTAGTGATAGTTATGGAAGAACACCTTTACATAAACATGCAATAACTTCGAACGGTACTAGTGAATTGCTGATTGATTTAGGTGCAGATATAGAAGCTAGTGATTATCAAGACGAGACACCTTTATTTGTCGCTGCAGGTTTTTGTAATCCGCAGGCGGTACAGACGTTGGTTGCCAAAGGGGCAAATATTAACGCGGAAAATATGATGAAACAGACGCCTTTAGAAAAAGCTTTGGCTATGTGTAAAAATATCGATATCGTCAATATGGCGAAAGTTGCCGATATTTTGCTTAATGCTGGCGTAACCGTAACGCAGGAAATGAAAAAATCTATAAAGCGAATTGGAACAGACTTTGAATTCCACAGAGATGGCTTTAATAAAGAATATTTAAATCAAACAGATGAGGCACTATTGCATCTATATGAACTATTTGATGTTCCTCCAGTAGAGAAGCGAATGACCCATGATGGCACCTCTCCAATAGCGGTATCTACAAAGGGATGGCAGGCACAACATCATGAATTATGGCGTTTATTAATTCCATCACAAGGACATGCGAAAACGGTACAGGGTGAGGTTATTCGTATTACTGGTAAAGTATCATACGAAATTTTAGATAACGGTGGAGTTAACTGGGATAATCAATATCGTAAAATGCTTAATCGTCTACACCATTACTTTAGCATGGGTACACCATTAAATGATGCTGCACTTCAGGAGGCAGAAACATTAATAAAGGCACTTCACAATGGACATGGTGATGATGAACCAGTGAGGCTGTGTGAACTGGCAGTTTGCTGGGTACGCAGTAATTTAAATCCTATTACGTTGGAACAACCCGACTATAAACGATAAAGGGGATGTATATTACAATGAGTTATGATGTTCAAATTGGAAGGTTAATCAGTAGGACAAGAGAATTGGAAGGCAAAGGTACGTTTCTACTATGCTCAACAGCTCAAACCATTCAGGAAATCACGACATTTAATCCACATGAAGGGATATTCGTTAGTAGAAAAGATTTTGAGAATGCGCTATACGACTTCTGCAAATCGGCTATCTCTAACTATATAGAAGAAGGAAGAAATAAAGATGTGTATACCTTCTCCATCTATACCGATAGCTATAACGGTAGCTACATTGTGTACATAAATAATCGGGCTTCCTTAGAGCAAACTGTTGCAGAATGTTACGACGGTTATCAAGAAAATTATATGAGAACGGGTGACGAAATTTATAATCAAACAAAAGAGCAGGTCTATCGTTCAAGTAAATTTAGTGAAGGTGATTATCCTTTTATGTTTGAAGACATGCCTGCGTGCCTAGAAAGCTATCTTGAAATGTACAGCTGTATTAGTCAAGAAACACCTGAGTATTTAAGCAATAAGGAGAATTATATATTTGAAAAGACGATTATAGATTCGGAGCTATTTTTAATCGCCATGGATGTTATTCAACGATTGCACAACGATTTAAAACAATTAAACCAAACAGAGGACTTCATTGCCTACGTTTCAGCGGCGGATGGCGTTGGTGGTGATTATTTGACACTAAGCCAACTCGTCAGAAACGGTGTACCCTTAGACCAATTGTATAAAGCAATGCCTGACTTAAAGAGTAAAGACCAGGAATTTCAGTTTGCTGTCGATGCTATACACCAACTCTCCCTTGATCAACAAGTAAAACATTGGGTCAATGTGATCGAAGGAGGAGAATTTGGTGAAGGTAGTATGAAAAGTTTCTGGCGAACAGATTATGAAGCCTATGAGCAACTAGTTGCGCTTGGAGCACCAGCCATCCCATATATAAAAGAGTATTTGAACGGTGATCTTAATAATGAGGGTAGGAATATTCTAACGTTAGTATTAGAAACTCTGGGCGAACAATAACACCCAATAAGACTGTTACTCATGAAAAATATGAGGTGACTGGCTTGATTACAGGAATCGCGATTTATAATACTGAGAATATTAGCGCGACCGACTCTTTAAACATCGGATTGTCTTTTTTTGAGGTGATAGGCGTCAGCGTAAACGCGGCAACATATTATCAATTATTAAATGATGGAGATCATGTAGGGGATCTCAACTTTCCAATATTTCTGTCGATTGGTTACATGAGAATGTGTTAAATGGAGCTTGTGATGCGTTAGGGCTATACCATGAGCGAAAGGGCTCGACACCTTGATATGCTGCATTCAGCCGTGAAACTGTGGAGTTTGGCAGCTTCTCTCATTTCACTGCATGTTGTAAATGTTCACTTGAAAAAGTTTATGCCCCTTTAACGGCAAGGCTTGCAGACTTTGCAAAGCGATTTCCATGCTTGTCCTATGCGATCCATACAATAACTTATCGAACTGAGGTTTCAATATGATAGCAAATCAAAACAAAATGAAAGTAATGGAGGCCATTGCAGAAAGAAATTTAGTTTCGATTATGAATAATACAAAGTGGCGAGAACTGCAAGATGCCGTTATAAATACGTTATTATTTCCGCCACCATACCAATGCAAGTATTTGTTAGAAGATATCCCACACCCAGAAGAATTTGAAACGGATGTGTGGTATTGGGGAGATTGGCAAGAGGGCATTGAACCATTTTACAGTGTCGAGTGGATTAGAGTAAGGCCAAGATATTTGAAACATCGAGGGAGACTCGTGTCACCAGAATTGATTGATATCACAGATAATTTTGTCAATATATTAGAGGCATTATCCATTCCATACCGACTAGATAACGATACCTATTATATTTATGGCTACCTATTAGATACAAGTATATTAACATCATGAAGCCCAGTGGCAGGCAAGGTTAGCTGATGACAAATAAAGGGGGGAATCTAATATGACAGAACGAATACCATGTAAGACTGAAGGTTGCAATGCAACAATTTTGCCGAGCACCGCAGCCAAGACAGGCGGAATCTGCATGCCCTGCTATCAAGAGCAGGAAAGAAAAAAACAACAAGCATATATTAAGCAGCACCGCAAAACGGTCAATCTCTATGAAGGATTAACAGATCATGTTGACATTCTCAAGGTCATGCATGCGCCGAGAAAGTATGATCCGCTTGTCCAATATGTTTCGTTTCCGTTACGCATGGAGCAGGTGTACATATCTTTATCAGACGAAGAAGCGGACGGTATGTTGAAATATGCATTGGAATTACTCGCTGTTAACAATGAAAGTGAAGCACAAGATATTTTATTATCACTGGTGTGTTACCGTGATGCTAATATATCCGATGCTTTGCCTGCACTTATAGAGCGCAGCATGTTTAATAATCCGATTCTTTTTAAAGATGCTTCACAAAACATTCGTGATCAGCTTTTAGGGCAAGTGAAATGGGATGAAGACAACCGTAATTATCTCCTCCTAGTACTCGGATGGATTGGTGATACTGCTGTTACAGAGCAGTTTCGGGAATGGCAAATGCAGCCTCCAACATGGATGGGGCAGTTGTTTGTAACGCCTGAGACGTATGCGCTTGATGGAGGATGGGAGCTTACACCTGACGGAGAGAAGCGTAATTTAATGAACCCTTTATGTTATGCGATTAGGCAAGCAGACCAACAAGATGATGATGTAAATGAAAAACATCATGCCCATTTTCTAGAGTCAAGCCATTCAACATGTCCATGGTGCAATAGGAAGTTAATGAAGTTGATGGACGTAGCTACCTCCCATCCAGCATTACAATATTTAAACTTGCAGATAGAGAACCTACAGGTCATAACTTGTGATGTATGTGGGGGCTTTAGCACAATATACATGGAGTTGGACAATCATGGCGTGCCTGTTTGGAGCCGCCATAAT
>Ga0213825_1001380_pt1 | contig 16639 bp, 15 predicted proteins | sample MC6MC0900MG_FD_179896 | JGI IMG/M metagenome (GOLD analysis project Ga0213825, IMG submission 179896) | Enriched soil aggregate microbial communities from Iowa State University, Ames, United States - MC6-MC0900-MG | ecosystem: Environmental > Terrestrial > Soil > Unclassified | place: USA: Iowa... | reverse complement strand
GTTTGTTTACTACAAGTGTTGCAAGAGCTTCCCCTTCAACATCTTCAGCAATGATTAAAAGTGGACGACCTTGTTGTACCACTTGTTCTAATAATGGTAATACTTCTTGAATGTTTGTAATTTTTTTATCTGTAATTAAAATGTATGGGTTATCAAGAACCGCTTCCATTTTATCTGTATCAGTTACCATGTAGTGTGAAGCATAGCCACGGTCAAATTGCATACCTTCTACAACATCAAGCTCTGTTGTGAAGCCTTTAGATTCTTCGATTGTAATAACACCATCGTTACCAACGCGCTCCATTGCCTCAGCAATAAGTTGTCCAACTTCATCATCAGCAGCAGAGATGGCAGCTACCTGTGCAATTTCATCTTTATTGCTTACAGGGCGAGAAATAGCGTGTAATTCTGTTAGTGCAGCAGCAACTGCTTTATCAATTCCTTTACGAATACCAACAGGGTTTGCACCAGCCGTCACGTTTTTCAAGCCTTCACGAATAATTGCTTGTGCCAAAACTGTCGCAGTAGTTGTACCATCACCTGCGATTTCATTTGTTTTAGAAGCAACTTCTGCTACTAATTTTGCACCCATGTTTTCGTATGGGTTTTCTAGTTCAATTTCTTTTGCAATTGTTACACCGTCATTAGTAATAAGCGGTGAACCGAATTTTTTTTCTAAAACCACATTGCGCCCTTTTGGCCCTAATGTAATTTTAACTGCGTTTGCTAATTTATCTACACCTTGTAACATTAATGAACGAGCTTCTTCTGAGAATTTAATATCTTTTGCCATTTGAATTTACCCTCCTGAAATGGAATATTCGTTAAGCTTCATCAATATATTTATATCAATTTCACCATACTGTTATTGTCATATGTGACAATCATTATAGGCATTGCTTTATTAAAGCATTGAATTATTCAATAATTGCAAGAATATCGCTTTCGCGTAAGATTAGGTATTCATTACCCTCATACTTAACCTCTGTACCAGCGTATTTTGAGAAAATAATGCGGTCGTCAACTTTAACGTCAAGCTCTACACGTTGTCCGTTTTCTAACACACGACCTGTCCCAACTGCTACAACTTTACCCTCTTGCGGCTTTTCTTTTGCAGAGTCTGGCAGTACAATACCGAATGCAGATTTTTCTTCTACCTCGATTAGTTCAATTACAATACGATCTCCTAGTGGTCTTAACAAGTGAAACAACCTCCTATTAATTAAATGTTTGTTGAGAGTTTATTAGCACTCTATCCAGTTGAGTGCTAACACAATTATTATGATAATCAATCACACTTTTTTTTGCAAGTCAGAACTTCGAAAAATTTTGTTTTCTTTCCAAATTCCTCTACAATAGAAAGGTAGCATAATGAATGGAAAGGATTTTGACTGTGACTAATTCTCAAAAAGTAATTAAACATAAAAAAACAGCCCTATATGTTTTATTGATTTATATCCTCATGCAAATATCAGGCAAATGGCTGATAGAACCGTTTCACAAGCTTGTTATGAGTACTACTGGTTTAGCTAGTGAACAAGCAGCTCCATTAACACAGGGCTGGTATATTGCACTTAGCTTCGCCATTGCGTTAATTCTAAGCTTAATCCTTACATCCCGTGATAAAACGTTTTGGGATATTTATCAAGGAAAGAAAGAAACTATACCACTGTCAATCATGTGGGGAATTATTGGTTTCTTCTTAGTTTTTATCGGCCAAATGATTGGCGCAGCTATCGAAATGGCTGTATTCGGTATCCAGGGTGGGTCGCAAAACACAGCTGATATTGTAGCTATTGCTAAAGGTGCTCCTATTGCGATATTGGCAATTGTCGTATTTGGACCAATACTAGAAGAGTTCGTCTTCCGCCGTGTTATTTTTGGATCGCTTGTCCAAACAACAAATTTCTGGATAGCAGCAATAGTAAGTGCTATTTTCTTTGCTCTTATTCATAGGGACTTTTCACATATCTTGCTTTATACAATTTGTGGATTAATTTTTGCCTTCTTATACCACAAGACAAAACGCATTTGGACGTCCATTATCGCCCATGTCATGCTGAATGGTTTTGTGACACTTGTACAAGTGTATGCAGAACAGTTACAAAAGTTGCTTGATGAACTACAAAAAATGCAATAAATATTTATAAAGTTCAAAAGGTAATACACAAAAATAGACTTAGTTGAGTATTGTATAACTGCCGATTATTGATAACTTAGTTACATCACGATTGATTTCGGCATAAAAGGCTTCCTTTATCAAAAAAAGGACAATAGGATTAATCCCAAATAAAAATAGCAACAGAAAACTATTCGTTCTCTGTTGCTATTTTTTTATTTTGGGAAACAAAATTTATACAAGTCCAATAATTCTATATAGTTTATACATAGATAAAATAGTAAATATTCACAAAAATCCAAATTTACTGTAAATTAGTATTGATTAGCCATAATGAAAGTGATAGACTTGATTTAACTCGAGTGTAGCTAACTTTTATATAGCGCTTTAAAAGGATTAAAGGAGGAATTAAATATGCAACCGAAAAAAATGATTAGTGGTGTTTTACTAGGATTATCATTAACTCTATCAGGAGCACTAATTTCTTCAGCAGAAGAAATAGACAATAATGGTATTAATAATGTAAGAACTGAAAGTAATAGTGAGATTTTACAAAACTCTGGAGAAATAACTCCTTATGCTGTACATGAAAGATGGGTTTCAGGAATTAGAAAACCTTACTCACAATTCTCAACTGTCGAAAAACAAGTAATTTATATTAACGGCGATTGGGCTGGTGTACTAAATTTAGTAGCTGTTGAAGATTCATATGACGTTTTCACAGGAAAATTCATTAAAGTTGGTATTTATGAGGGTTGGGTATATCCAAGATAGTATAAAAATTTATATACTTCCAAAGGGAATTTGAACTATTTTCCTTTATTGTAAAAACCCTAGCACTATAAGACGATAATTTCCAGAAAATCTATTTAGTATTTGAACTGCACCCCAATTGGAGGTGTAGTTTTTTTATGAATAAATTTAGAATAAAAGAAATACTAGAAGCAACTAATTGCTTAATAGTAAATAAGTATCATTACCTTGATATTGTTTATCAATGGGAACAAATCGACAATTTACTGTTAAACTGATAAACAATATAAATATATCCAGATTACACATCACAGTTTAAATTAGATGTACTAAATTTTATGATTGAAAACCACTGGGTTACGATGCCAAGATGGGCGCACATCCATGAAAAAAGATTTACACAAACAACCTTACTAGCGGCTATTCCTGAAGCAATTAAAGCTAGTCAAACGTTGACATATGGAAATCGAGTATTTCGGTGCACAAATTCTACTCAGTAGCACGCATTACGATTTAATAATGAAGCGTCAAGTTCCTACATGTAGATTTAAAGGCTGAAATTCAAGCTATTTATACGGATGTTATAGCTATTGTTGTATTCGAGATAAACCAACATTTCAAGGGCAAAAGTGAGTCATAATATATAGCGGAAACGCCTAATGAGAAATGGTAGGGATATTACGGAGTTAAGATTGTTTGGTAAGAAGATTTATTTAACTGTGAAATTTATTACGTATACAATTGGCTCTCTCCTATTCACTGGTTTCAGATAGTTATAAAAAGCCTATAGAACATTTACCTGAGGATTACTGGATACTGATGCATTCGGGTATTAAGGTTGTTATTAAATAGAGAAGTATCTTATGAATACTTGAATCAAAATGAATCAAACAAGGTATGTCTCATTAAGTGAACTGTGAAGATAACGCCATGATAAAGTGTATTTCTTTGGTATCACGAAGTCAAAATTCCTTTATTTATTTGTTGCTTTTGGATTAGCTACAATTTGAAGTACACGATAATAATCGGAATCATTCTTCTTAGAGTTCTAATGTCAACGTTGATTCTGTTTTTCGAGGTAAGAACCCTGATTCTTCTGAAAAACATCTAATTTTTTAAATATGCATTTTCTAAACCAAGAACTCATTTTCACGTTCTACGATATAATTGATTTTCTTCCATTGTGTATTTTTCTTTTCTTTTTTTGACATAAGAGGTCGTTCCTTTATTTTAAATCATTTTGAATATGTACTGTACCACTTAATTTATGATAGTTGGTTGGTTCATTTGAAAATTAATCACATTATCTTGTTAAAAAGCTTGTTTGTTTTATAAAGTGTTTTACATCAAGTTTGAATTTAACAGAATAAACTTTATTTTGTATGTTTCTACGTAATCACTAGAATTACTATACTTCTTGGCTAATTCCCAATAAGAAATGATGTCTTAAATATTCTTATAAATTAAAATTTACTGCTATACTTTGACATATAAAATACCCAAAAGTTAGATTTTCGACACTAACTTTTGGGTGTCACTTCAATTCTAAAAATTGATTATTGATTATTTAATTCTTCAATTTGTTTCCGTTGTAACTCAAGTGCCTCTTCAATCTGCCGTTTTTGCTCAGCTTCCTGCTCCTCTTTCAATCGCATTTCCTCTGATTTCAAATATTTTTTATAGCCAATACGCGAAATCATAATACTAATTTCATAAAGAACAAACAAAGGTACTGAAACCATTAAATGTGAAGCCAGCTCAGGTGGAGCGATTATGGCAGCACATACAAACAAACCAAAATAGGAATACTTTCTAAAACGAACTAGTATTTCAGGTGATAGCATTCCGATACGTGAAAAGAATAGGACTACTACCGGTAATTGGAAAAGGAAACCAAATGGTATAGTAAGTCTAAATAAAAATGAAAAATACTCCTTTATGCCAATTGTCGGCAGTACCTCTAATTCATTCGATAAACTCATCATAAATTTTAGGACATAAGGAAAGAAGTAAAAGAAAGAAAAGGACAACCCTGCTAAAAACAATAAAAACGAATACGGAATATACTTTAAGGTTGCTTTTCGTTCTATGTCCCTTAGTCCTGGACTTATAAATGCCCACAATTGGTACATCAATATCGGCGAAGAAACAATAAATGATATTAAAAAAATAACTTGGATATAAATTGAAAGTGGTGTCACTACATCAAATGAATGGAGCTCTATATTATAGGATTCCCCAGTAATTTGAAGATATTTAACAATTGGCTTTGCAACAAAAAAGCCAGCAATCATAGCAAGAACAAAGAAAACGGCAACAATGAAAAGCCGCTTTCTTAATTCTTCTATATGTTCAATAACAGTTAGATCTTTTGGATTCATTCCTCAACATCCTAACTTACTTATCTAGTTCTTTCTTTTTCTTATCATCATCTTCATCGTCGGCTAAACCTTTAGTAGCATTTTTGAACTCACGTAGTGTTGAACCGAATGCCTTACCAAGCTCTGGTAATTTCTTAGGACCAAAAATTAGTAACGCGACAACTCCGATAATAATGAGGCTCATTGGACCTATTGGACCCATTTCAGCCACCTCCTCTTTATATCCATCATTTTAACGCATATTTCGCCATTTTGCTAACTAATTATATGTGAAAGTTTTTCGTCACTCTTATAGATTACTTCTTATTTTATTTCATATTTCTATTTGACAGAAACTGTGAACTATACTTGGAATTTCACTCTTCCTGATTACGAATTAAATATATAAGTGCCTGTAATTCGACAGACAAATCTATTGTTAAGAGTTGCATTTTATCTGGGACAGTAATGCGCTCTGGGGTAAAATTTAAAATTCCCTTAGCATTCATGGCAGCTAGACGATCAGCCATCTTTTGTGCTGAGCGTGGTGAAACTGTTAAAATGGCTAGCTCTGCGCCATATTCTGCATATTTTTCCTCCAATAGATCAGGGTGAAAAACGGGGATATTACTAATCATTTTGCCATCCTTTGGAGCTTTAGAATCGAATGCTACAACGATATGTGTATTATGGTTCTTTTGAAAATTATATTTTAATAGAGCACTACCTAAATTCCCTACACCGATTAACGCTACTTTTGTCGTTTCATGTTGATCTAGCGTCTGACTAAAAAATTTTAATAAATGTTGAACATCATAGCCATATCCTTTTTTCCCAAGCGCACCAAAATAAGAAAAGTCACGGCGAATGGTTGCTGAATCTATTTTCATCGCCTCACTTAGCTCCTTCGATGAAATTCGTTCCATGCCTTCGTGCGCAAAGTTTTGGATAAATCGATAGTAAAGAGGAAGTCTTTTAGTAGTGGCTTGTGGAATTTTTAGTTCTTGTTTCAAACTTTTTCCTCCTCGTATGTATCAAAATTCGCCTAAACATATTTTAAATAATACATGCTTATTGAACTACTTACAAAGTTTATTATTTCTAATTGGAGAATTTCCCTTTAGTTAATGGCGCCATTTACGCTACTAACTAAAGGGAAATCGTTTCAATCTTACATGACTGCTCGGAATAAGTAAAGCATCGACATTGCAAGCACATCGTTCATCCATTACACTAAGGAAGAATTGAGGTGTCAAGAATGATTGTTTTACAGGTCAATCAACTATATAAATCCTTCCTTGCAGATGAAATATTAAGTGGTGTTAAGTTAGAAGTTCAACATCGTGATCGCGTTGCATTAGTGGGACGAAATGGCGCAGGTAAGTCTACTCTACTAAAAATAATTGCTGGTCAAATGTCATATGATGCGGGCGATATTATTATTCCTAAGGGCATACAAATCGGCTATTTAGAGCAGCACGCTGGATTAAACTCAACCTTGTCGATTTGGGATGAAATGCTAACCATTTTTGAACCACTTTTAGCACAAGAAAAGACCCTTCGCTCACTAGAACAACGAATGGCTGATCCAGCGGTTTATGAAGATTCTATTTTATATGCCAAAATAATGTCTGAGTACGATCAATTACAGCATAATTTTAAGGATGCAGGTGGCTATCAATATGAATCTGATATCCGTTCAGTGCTTCATGGCATGCAGTTTTATCCTGAGGATTACGAAAAATCCATTCGCTCATTATCAGGGGGACAACGAACTCGTTTAGCACTTGCTAAGCTTCTCTTAAGTAAACCAGATCTTTTAATACTAGATGAGCCTACAAACCATTTAGATATCGAAACGCTATCCTGGCTGGAATCTTATTTAAAAGGCTATGAAGGCGCAATTCTTATTGTTTCCCACGATCGCTATTTCTTAGATCAGGTTGTATCGATTGTCTATGAAGTTTCACGCCATCGGGTAACAAAATATACAGGCAATTATAGTGCCTATTTGGATGAAAAAGCAAAAAATTATGAGCGAGACATGAAAATGTTCGAACGCCAACAGGATGAAAAAGCCAAGCTTGAGGAATTTATTCAAAAAAATATTGCGCGTGCTTCTACGACAAAGATGGCACAAAGTCGACGTAAGATGTTAGAACGAACAGAATGGATGGAATCTCCTGATGGCGATGAAAAATCGGCAAGCTTTGGTTTTACAATCGATCGTCAAAGTGGAAATGATGTATTATCTGTGGATAATTTAACAATAGGTTATAATGCTAAAAAAATATCAAGTGGCATTCATTTGCGTACCTATAGAGAAGATCGAATTGCGCTTGTCGGGCCAAACGGCGTAGGTAAATCCACTCTATTAAAAACTATTGTCAAAGATTTATCTCCACTCTCTGGAGAAATTCGTTATGGAACAAATGTTCAAATTGGTTACTATGATCAGGAGCAGGCAAAGCTCACAAGCAATAAAAGTGTTTTAAAAGAGCTTTGGGATGAATGGCCATTAATGAATGAAAAGGATATTCGGACTGTTCTAGGCCGCTTCCTATTTAGTGGTGAGGATGTAGATAAAGCTGTGTCCTCTTTATCTGGCGGTGAAAAGGCTAGGCTTGCTCTTGCTAAATTAATGATGCAAAAGGCAAATTTCTTAATTTTAGATGAGCCTACTAACCACCTAGACTTAGATAGCAAAGAGGTCTTAGAAAATGCATTGATTGATTATCCTGGAACATTATTATTTGTATCACATGACAGATATTTTATTAATCGAATTGCTACGAAAGTAGTTGAGCTATCTGGTGACGGTTCCTTCGAGTACTTAGGTGACTATGATTACTATCTTGAAAAGAAACAGGAACTATTAGAACTCGCACAAATGAAGGCTACTACATCTCAGGATCAAACAGATGTAACAGAAAAAGTCTCAACCTCTAAAATTGATAAAGAGGCAAAAAAACGAGAACGTCAAATAAAGCGTACAATTGAGGAACTGGAAGATAAAATGCAAAAGGTAATTGCAGAAATAACTCATTTAGAAGCTGAACTTTGTGATCCAGAAATTTTCACAAACCATGAGAAAATCTTACAGCTTCAAGAGGAATTATCCACTGCTAAAGAGCAACATGAGCTATTTGAGTTAGAGTGGCTCGAACTTAATGAAGAACTTGAAAATATCATTGTATAGCTAGATGTAAAGCCATGTGCCTGACACATGGCTTTTTTCTTTACCTCTGCTTATATTTCATATATATTGGTCAAGTGCTATTTTTCGACAAAAACTGCCCACAGCTTTATGCACACAAAGAATCTAGTAATACCAACATATCAACAGACTTTTCCACATTATCCACAGATTCAAATTATTTTACTCACAGTTTTATGTGAAAAACATGCTACTATATATAGAATAACCACAAGTTATGCACAGGTTATCAACATTTTGTGCATAAGTACGGATGTTCGTTGTTTCTATTCCCTCACAACCTGTGGATAATTATCTGAAAAATTTGTCAATTCATCAATGCTCACCATGTAATATTTCTACATTTTTTTCACATATCAAAAAAAGGTATCATAGAATTTAATCTATGACACCTCTTTCTTTTATTACACCCAGGATTTCAACTCCATTCCAGGGCGACCATTCATCGTTAAATCTCCCCGTATACCTGCTTCAAACATTGGTGTAGCTGCTGCCCCTATCATCGCAGCATTATCTGTACATAGCTTTAATGGAGGAACAAAAAATGGAATGCCCTCTTCAGCAAAAACCTTCTCAAGCGATGTACGCAAGCCCTTATTAGCTGCCACACCTCCTGCCGCAATGACTTGTTTCACTTTATATTCACGTGCGGCACGTAGTGTTTTTGCTGTTAATACCTCAACCACACTCTCCTGAAAGCCTTTAGCAACAGCAGTAGGAGCTATTTTTTCACCGCGTTGATCCATATTATGTTTGTAATTAATTACTGCCGATTTCAAGCCACTAAAGCTAAAATCATACGAATCCTCTTCTAGCCAAACTCTTGGAAAGGATACTGCCTCACAATCCTCCTGTGCAAGCTTGTCAATACGTGGTCCTCCAGGATATGGCAAGTTTAGAACACGTGCAACCTTATCGTAAGCTTCACCTGCTGCATCGTCTCGCGTCTCACCTATGACATCAAAAGAGCCGTGTTCCTTCATATACACAAGCTCGGTATGGCCTCCCGATACAACGAGTGCTAAAAGTGGGAATTCCATTGGCTGGACAAGTGCATTTGCATAAATATGACCTGCTATATGATGAACACCAATAATCGGTAAATTGTTAGCGAAGGCAAATGCCTTTGCAGCATTAATTCCTATTAACAATGCACCTACTAGACCTGGTCCCTCTGTTACAGCAACTGCATCTAAATCACTTGGATTTATATTTGCTTGTGCTAGGGCTTCTTCAATAACCACCGTAATTTGTTCAACATGATGGCGGGACGCAATTTCAGGTACAACCCCACCAAATCGTTTATGACTTTCTATTTGAGATGCAACAACATTCGAAACAATCTCACAGCCATTTCGAATAATTGCTGCTGCTGTTTCATCACAGCTCGACTCTATTGCTAAAATTATTTGATTATCCATTATAAATTCACCCACATAACAAGGGCATCCTCCCCATTATCTGTATAATAGCCTTTTCGTAATCCACCATCTTGGAAATCTAACTTTCGGTAAAGATTTTGAGCAACGGTATTCGTTACTCTCACCTCTAAGCTCATGATTTCCATCTCATTCTGTTGCGCAATTCGCATAGCCTCTCGCATTAATCCTTCACCAATCCCACGGCCACGTGCTGACTCTATAACAGCAACATTCGTAATTTGCGCAGCGTCTACTACCATCCACATACCGCAAAAACCAATTATGTGATCCTCTTCATCTATAGCTAACACATAATGTGCGTATTGATTTTCATGTACTTCATAGTAAAAAGAATCTAGCGTCCATGGTGTTGGGAATGTAGCAAGCTCGATTGCATATACAGCCGGAACATCGTCAGAAACCATTTTACGGTACGTTATATTACTACTCATCCCTTTTCTCCTTCTGCTCCTTTAGCCAGTTTGCCTCTGCCTCTGCAATACGTTTGTATTGTGGGACAAAATGATGAACTGCCTCCACACAAGGTAGCTCTAAGGCTGACGCTAATCGAATTGTTTCACTTGCTCGAGGCAAATCATAACTAAAAGGTGCACGACGGGCATCATCACCTAGTACTTCTACGATCCTAGACCAAAAAACAGCTACATCGGCTCCAACAAACAAAATAGGTTCCTCCAGAGCTTTTAAACGTGCTAATAAGCCATCAATATGATCATGATAGTCATCCAAAATAGTGTCTAATTCTGACCCCCTATAAACTCCCGTATATACATTATTTCTTCGCGCATCAAAAATTGGGCAGATAAATCCTTCATATAAAGCGGCATTTGCAGCTAATGCTTTCAAGCTTGATATCCCAATTAGAGGCTTTTGCAGTGTCCATGCTAGTGTTTTGGCCAGTGTTACACCAATTCGTACCCCTGTATAGGAACCTGGCCCCTCAGATACCGCAATTGCATCTAACTCGCTTGGCTTTATGTTGGCTCGTGCAAGTACATCCTCAATAGCAGGCATCGCTCCTGCTGAATGTGTTAATTTTATATTTTGTACAATCTCTGCAATCACTTGCCCATCCCTTACAACGGCAATAGACAGCGGTGCATTCGCTGTTTCAATCCCTAACCAAATCATTTTATTAGCTCCTCACATAATGCCTCATATCGCTTTCCACGAGGTGTTAACACAAATCGTCGTTGATTTTCCCCGATTCGGTAAATCTCTATTCCTAAACGCTCCTGCGGTAAATCTTGTTCAATTAGATGTGCCCACTCTACAACTGATACAGCATCTCCGTAAAATAGCTCATCCCATCCAAGATCTTCATCACTTTCAGCTAATCGATAAACATCTAAATGATTGAATGGTAAACGTCCTTCATATTGCTTCACAATTGTAAATGTTGGGCTATTTACCGTTCTCTTTACACCTAGCCCTTTCGCTAAGGCTTTTGTAAATGTCGTCTTCCCGGCACCCAAATCCCCCTCCAACGTTATCGTATCCCGGGCTTCTAGTAAGTTGGCAAGTTTCAATGCAAAGTTTTCAGTATCATCCAGTGAGTTCATTATTATTTCATACATCATGTCTTTTTCCTTTCCAAGCTACATTATCTCTAGTTTACCGAAACAAGCGTAAATGTTCAAAGCATCCAATGATTCTTAAAAATTTATTTTAGTACACATAAAAAGTTAAAACACGTCTCCTTTATGGAAGACGCGTTCATGTTGATGAAAAAACTTTATGTTAATGAAATCAAGTTATTCTATTTGCTCTATGCTAAAAACAAAGCCTAAGCAATCAATATATATTTTTATACCAAAGTAGCAGCACCAACTATTTTCTAGGTAAAAGAGAAACGGCAGGGAGGTCAACACGATGTTAATCACGAGGTACTGTTACTGTCGCTAAGCTTTAGCCTAGATGGTGCATCCATTCTTTTGAATAAGATAAGCTATACCAAAACTAATAAAGGCTAGTCTATTCACAACCTATGACAGTCATCCTTTTAAGTATAAGTAGCCTTCTATCTAGCATAAATACTAGTCAATCGTGCACATGTACTTTTCAATTTAGCAATCTCCCTCTCAAAACAGAGTTTTTCTTATGTACTCGACAAAATAAAAGCCAGTATCACACCAAGAAATTGAGATTTCTATTAGCCTGGAACAGAGTTCATCTTCATTTTACCATTCATAAAGTTCTCCTTGATTCAACACTATGAACAGGTCCTCTTTACAGAAGACGTGTTAACAACAAGAATATCACATGATAGAAAATACTTTCCTATCTATTTTAAAGGGCTATATTTACCATGAACTTTACATTAGCATTCAATACTCAAATAAAAAAGCTCTTATGATTAATAAAATCATAAGAACTATAAATTTAACATTTATAATGGCGGTCCCGACCGGGATCGAACCGGCGATCTCCTGCGTGACAGGCAGGCATGTTAACCGCTACACCACGGGACCTCTCTAAGACATTAATAAATATATCATAGAGAACCTACACATGCAATCTTTTTTATCACTCAAGTTACTAGACATTATTGCTTAAATCTATTTTCACTTTGTTTTATACATTATTCCAGTTCTCGAATAAACCCTTCTCGATCAACTGGTGAAGTTTTTACTTCACCTAGCACAACTTTATCAGATAAAATAGCTATTCCCTTAGTTAATGACAATAAATTAAAGCCAGAAAGTACGTCCATTAAACCATTTGAATCTTTATGTGATTTTAACTATATCTTCGCCAATTTCTTAGTGATATATTTGCCAACACTGTAATACCAACCCTTTCAAGCCCCTTGGTTTTAATACCCAATCTATTAAAAGTGTTATATTGATTTAAATTGAATTTATCTACAGCTTTTGGCATTATTTTGATTAATTTTTTCACTTTTGGCATATGTATACTATTTACAATCAGAACTAGTAAGTTCATCGTTCATGAATGCGGATCTAATTGCGCCACCACCGCCGTCTCGTAGAGCATTAATGAATACGACTGCATAGTTGTTCATAAGCTGAAAAAGCCTGCATCGGCATTGTTTGCCAGGCTACAGGCTTTTTATGACTGAGACAATATACCTTTAACAAACGATGAGACACTGTACTTGTAGAACTCTTCCTCGGAGACGAGTTGGGACTGATATTGCTGGTGAATCAGCTCGCTCATCTGAAAGCCGTAGCACGTCGAGAGGAAAGACATGGCGGCAAGACGCGCATCCTGTTTGGGTATAATTTTTTTCTTCTGCAGGCGTTCAAAATATTCAACCAGCAAAGAATGCAGCTTCGCCGGCGGGTCGACCAGCACTCTGTCCAATTCAGGAAACATTCCTTTGTCGCGGATGCCAATTAAAATAATGTCCACATTTTTATGGAAAAACAAGCGGTACTGCAGGCTTACATTCAGCAAATCAACTTCCGGATTCTCGGTCGCTTCCTCTTTTAACAGCTTCTCAAATTGCGGGATATCCGAATGTCTTTCAATAATAGCTTCTAGTATGCCTTGCTTGCTTCCAAAATGCCGAAAAATAGTAGATTCATTAACTTTAGCTTCTGTTGCAATGGCTTTGGTGCTTACTCCCCGATAGCCATTCTTTTTTATGAGCCTTGTCGCGGCTTCAATGATTCTGTCTGAAGTATGCATTGTATTACTCCTTTTGCATATGTTAAACCTATTATACTACAAGTTAAGCATATGCAGTAGGGATCGGGGTTCATCATCTCATAAACGTTTATTCAGGCAAATCCCTTCTTTTTTCCCAGCGACTTGGTTCCGTAATCTTGACATGTTCAGATACCAATTGTGTGAGAGTACCTAATTTATCGAACGTAATTTGAATTCGGTCAGAGGGCAACAGCCATTGTTCGGTCTCGATTGCACAACAATCCGGTATCGTCCCCATTCCTATAATCGTGCCCGGAAGCGGCGTGAAAATTTTGAGAACCTCCTCCATCACTTTTGCAGGTTGCGCGGAATACTCGGATGTGCTCCCCTTCCAGTGCAATCTCTCTCCGATACGTACATCCACTTCTAGTGAAAGCGGGTCATCGATTTCATCCGGCGTAACAAGAAATGGTCCAATTCCTTTGCTGTCATTAAAATCTTTGCACCGCGTTGGTCCGGTTAACGCTTGGAAATCTGGCCACTGCACATCGCGAGCAGTACTATCGTTAAAAATAAGATAACCAGCAATGCAGTTCCCCTTCCCTGTAACGAAGGCAAGCTCCGGTTCTATATCCAGGTAGGAAGAATACGAAGGCCAATGAATTGTAGCTCCATCGCCAATCAATGTATTATGGTTACATTTGTAATAATTAAAATTCACTTTATTAGGATCCTGCTGGAATTTTATAGCGATTTTTCGTTTAAGATCTTCTCTTTCCGGCCCTGTGTATTCTCTTTGCAGTAAATTTACCCCAGCATTTCTCAGATGTCTTGGCGTCAACCCGAAATCAATAAGCGCAGCCGGATTTGGAACCGGCGGCAGCAGTATTACCTCTGCAATCGGGCAAATTTCATTTTCATTGAATTGATGCGGATGTCCAACAGCATATTGCATTAATTCCTTAGAGGCGGAATAACTTGCTGGTAAATGTTTAAGATAACTGTCCATACTTTGTAGACTGTCAACGAATGTCCCCTTCTTTTTCATAATTGCTGTAAAAGACACGACAAACTTCTCGTTAATGACAATTCCAAACAAAGGTTTCTGCGATGTCTTAGTGTGAAAGGTTACTAGCTTCATTTTGTAGCTCCTCCATCCATGTAGTGTGATGTTGTTCAGTTAATATCATATTGCATAAAGAGAATGCACGCAAGTACTCGCTTGTATTTTTGTTTTCCATGCTCTATGATAAAGATATAGTCAGTATGACTAGCCTCTTAAAAACATATATGCAAAGGAGAATTGTTATGAAGTATAAAAGTATTATCCAAAAACCTCGGGTTAAATTTTTTGAAGTCGCAGATGGCGTCTTTGCCGGTATTTCGCCATATCGTGGCATCAGTTGGGCCAATGCCGGGTTTATCAACAAAGGTGAAGGCCTAGTGTATGACACGTTCTTCGATTTGTTCCATGCGCGAGAAATGCGAGATGCTTTTAAGGAAGTAAGCAATGGCGGCTCTCCCACCTATGTGGTGAACTCGCACTATAACAGCGACCATGCTTGGGGGAATAAAGTATTTGAAGAAGCTTGCATTATTATGCACAAGGAGGCTGCCAGAGAGCGTCTTACCGAAAATATCGCCTGGATGGATAGCGTCATCAGAAGAGGGAAGGATTCTCCGAAATCGACTCAAGGAGAGCGGTTTTTTGCAGCGGAATTTGAAGGATTCAACCTGGAAGGCGTGGAATGGGTGCACCCGAATATTGAGATAAAGGACGATATCAACATACGTCTTGGCGATACTGAAGTTATGATTTACAATGTAGCTCCGGCCCACTCTGACAGTGACTTGCTGTTGTGGATGCCAAAAGAAAAAGTGCTATTCGCCGGTGATGTCGTATTTAACGGTTGTACGGCATACAGTGAAGAAGGAACCCTCAACTGGATTAAAGTTCTTGATCGTATTATTGATGACATTAAACCTGAAATCGTTGTTCCAGGACATGGCGCTATATGCGGCATGGACTTCGTGAAGGAGCAGAGAGATTACCTCTTGAACTTGATCAGTGAGTTCAACAAGCATTACAATGACGAGATTGATTCCTTGTCCCTGACTAAGCAAATCGATATTTCCCGCTTCCTTCATTGGATTCAGCCAGAACGTTTGTATGTTACGGTAGATATCCTCTTAAAAAGCAAACGGGGGTTACCATCTCTTCCAAATTGGAACGAGGTGCCTGCAAAGCTTGAAGACATGAAAGCCTTTCTGTACGAGAAATACGGCGATCGAATCAAGCCATGGGACCCTATGAGCGTGTGGCAAGAATAGCGTATACATCTGAAGAAGTTTTTGGATTCGTACATCTCTTACCACAAATAATACTAGAAAGTATCTACCTGTCTCACTGTTAAGACTTTCTATAAAGCTTGAAGATTTTTCTGATTACGCAGCAATCACCAGTATCATTAAGATTACAGGAGGAAACTAAAGGCTTATACAGAGACTTTTCACTCAGATTGAAAGAATACTTGAAATTAATCATCTTAATACAATTACTACAGAAGTTGTTGAAGCAGCATGAGATAGTTTAGTTATCGGAATTAAATATAAAAAAGCTATCCAAAGGAGATAGCTTTTTTATATTTAAAATGCAAAACAATTCCTAAAGTGACACTTTTTAAGTATAAATTTCTCTAAAATAAAATTAAGTATATCCTTGCCAACGCGGCAAAGATATACTTAAAATCTCACTCTATAAAGCCAATATCCTTATATTGAATGCATGTAAAGAAGACAACCTGCTCTCAAATATAAATGCTCATCTTCAAATCGATAGAGAGTTTCTGCGGATTAAATTTTAAATCTCGAATGACTGTGATAATTCCTCGAATTCCATCAAACTCCCTCGTATAAGATTATTTTACATGCTTTAGTTATTTTAGTTATCCACAAGCACAAATTTTATAATTTCCTTAACAACAAAAAAAAGCCGAGGAATAATTTCTCGACTTTTTAAATGCCTAGCGACGTCCTACTCTCACAGGGGGAAGCCCCCAACTACCATCGGCGCTAAAGAGCTTAACTTCCGTGTTCGGTATGGGAACGGGTGTGACCTCTTTGCCATCATCAC
>Ga0213825_1001379_pt1 | contig 16640 bp, 18 predicted proteins | sample MC6MC0900MG_FD_179896 | JGI IMG/M metagenome (GOLD analysis project Ga0213825, IMG submission 179896) | Enriched soil aggregate microbial communities from Iowa State University, Ames, United States - MC6-MC0900-MG | ecosystem: Environmental > Terrestrial > Soil > Unclassified | place: USA: Iowa... | reverse complement strand
CAGGAAAGGTTTACACTTCAGTTCGGACTATATAGCCAATCAAATTTATCTATTGTATAAAAGTTAAAGTACAGGCTGGCGAATTGAATTAGGTTAATGTAAATTTAACTCAATTCATTATTTACCATCAGCAATAAATAAGCTGGGTATAGATTACTCCCATACCCAGCATTTCTTCTCCTTCGAACTTAGCTACACAACTAAGATGCTCTCTCTCTTAAACGTTACCGTCAAACTGCATTCTAAAAACGAACAATGTACCATAATATTAACGCAATCTATCATCGAACATTAATTGTATTTGAATACCAAACGGGTCTTCAATTATTCCGTATGCTTTGCTAAAAACATTATGAGCTAACGGAACAATGATTCTTACTCTCTTATCTGCTGTCAGACTCTTATAAAAATGTTCGATTTCTTCTAAGTCCGCACTTTGAATACACAGTGAAGTGTTATTCCCCGCTACATATTTTTCTGTAACATCCATTGTATCTTCTGCCAGCATTACTTTTGTTCTTCCAATGGATAAAACGGAGTGAGAAATATGATTTTTATTCTCTTCCGTAAGCTGCAGCGAGCTATCGCGTTTGGCCATGTCCTCATAAGTAACGACTAATAATTCCTCTGCATTAAAATGCCTTTTGTAAAAATCGACCGCTTCTCTAGCTTTTCCGTTCATGGATAGGAAAATGGCTACTTCTAGTGTTGTACTCATATTACAATCTCCTTTATAAAATAATTTCGGTAGATATCTTATCGATTGATATTACCTCGATCTTATTTTAAGATGTAAAGGTATCAAAACGTGACACCTTTAAGGAGATTTGTATGAAGAAATCAGAAAGAATAAATGACATGATTAGATACTTAAATAATCGGGAGTACTTTAATTTAAGTGACCTAATGACTAAATACAATATTTCCAAAAGTACAGCTCTACGTGATATTAGTTCATTAGAACAATTAGGTATGCCTATTTTTACTGAACATGGCAGGCATGGACGTTATGGTCTTTTAAAAAATAGATTGCTATCCCCCATTATCTTTACGATTGATGAAGTGTATGCTCTGTACTTTGCCATGCTAACGCTAGAATCATATCAATCAACACCATTCCATTTAAGTGTTACTAAACTAAATGAAAAATTTGAAAACTGTCTGTCTAAAAATCAAATACAGCAAATTCACAAAATGAAAAAAGTTCTGCAATTTGAAGTAAATCAGCATAATCATGTAAGTCAATTTTTAGATAAAATTTTAAAAAGCGTTCTTAATGAAAGCACCTGTAAGATTCAGTATTTGAAAAATAACGAGCACAAAAATTACCATGTCCAATTTTTCAAAATTTCTGCTAGGTTTGGTCAATGGTATGCTACTGGAATAGAGTTCAATACGAATAAATATAGAGTTTTCAGATGTGATAAAATAACCTCTTTAGAAGAACAAGATATCAACTCACACTTTTCTATTGATCATCTTATTCGTCGTTCATTAGAAATTTATAAATCGAAGGAGAGTATTGACTTTGAAGTGGAGATTTCAGCACAGGCAAAGGATATTTTTTATAAAGAACATTACCCTTCTATGAAATTAGAAATTGGTAGTAAAACAGTCGTGAAGGGATTTTATAATCCTCGAGAAGAGGAATTTATTGCTAATTACTTTCTAAAATACGGTCACAATGTTCTAACAGTGAAGCCTGATTCATTAAAGCATATTATCCAAGATGCCATACAAAACCTTTTCAATCACTATCAAAAATTATAAATCAGCTTGCGGATCACAATATAAAAAAGTTTGCCCTCACGCTGCTAAAAAAACTATAAAAGACAGAAAAGGAGCCAAACGAAAGATAAATGGACCCGCAAGCTCCGGCACACCAATAGAAACAGCAAACATTTGCTGAAAGAAGTTAAAAACCGCCAAAAAGAGACTGGGATGAAACAGGTTAAAACCTTAAAAAGCGCGAGAAATCAATGTTAGAAAGTAAGCCCGTAATCAAATAACGCATATAAATAACCAGGCACCTCCGGTAAATTGATATGCTCCCCATTAGGTAGACAGATTAAAAAATAAAATCTGTTTATCGAATGGGGAGTTTTTATGAGGAAGCATTCCTTTTCTAAAGAAGAAAAGTTAGAAATTTTAAAGCAGTATCACGAAGGTCCACTTACATTAAATGAAGTAGCGAAAGTATTTAATGTTCATCGAGATACAATAAAAGATTGGCAAAATGATTATCTTTATTTTGGAGAAGAGGGCCTTGAACGATTAAACCAGCATAATAGTTATTCTAAAGAACTAAAATTTGCGGCTGTCCAAGATTATCTTTCAGGCGAATTCTCTTTAAGAGAGGTTGTAAGAAAGTATAGACTTTCTAGTAGATCTGTTTTAAGAAATTGGGTTAAAAAGTATACTAGTCATAGTGAATTAAAAGATTCGGGTAAAGGAATGAGCCAAACTATGACCAAAGGCAGAAAAACTACTGTAGAAGAGCGTGTTGAAATTGTAAAAACTTGTATAGCTAATGAGAAAAACTATCAAGAAACAGCGTTAAGATATGAGGTTTCTTACCAACAAGTATACCAATGGGTGAAGAAATATGAGGAAATGGGTGAGTCTGGTTTACTAGATCGACGTGGCCATACAAAGCCAGTAGAAGAATTAACCGCTGAGGATGAGTTACGTTTAAAAATCCAACGTATGGAACGTGAAAATGAACGATTACGTGCAGAAAATCTGTTTTTAAAAAAGTTAGAGGAAATCGAAAGGAGGCATCGTTAAGTAAAATTCGTATTCAAAGTCGTTACATCGCCATTCAGGAATTAGCAACGAAAGAAGCATTGCCAATCATTTTATTATGTGAGATCGCTGGTGTTTCGCGTGCAGCTTATTATAAATGGTTAAACCGTAAACCATCCCCACAAGAAAATGAGAATGAACAACTCTTAAAATCGATTCAACTTCTCTATAAACAAGTAGATGGGATTTATGGCTATCGTCGCATTACACTGACAATCAATCGCCAACGTGAGAAAGATGATTTACCAAAAGTGAATAAAAAACGCGTGTACCGTTTAATGCAAATCTGTGGATTGAAATCTGTGATTCGTCGAAAGCGAAAACAATATCGTAAATCAAAGCCAGATTATGTGGCAGAAAATATACTAAATCGTGATTTTAATGCAGATAAACCAAATCAAAAATGGTGTACAGATGTGACCGAATTCAAGTATGGCAATGGGAAGAAAGCTTATTTAAGCGCTATTATTGATTTACATGATAATTCGATTGTGAGTTATATATTAGGTCATTCGAATAATAATAAACTCGTTTTTAACACGATGATACCAGCTATACAAGGCTTAAAAAAGGACGAACAGCCACTTATACATAGTGATCGTGGCTATCAATATACATCAAAATTTTTCAAACGGATGATTGAAGATGCGAATATGGTACATAGTATGTCGAGAGTTGGACGTTGTATCGATAACGGACCAATTGAGGCTTTTTGGGGTACGCTAAAAACAGAAAAATATTATCTCAATAAATATGATACATATGAAGCCTTAGAAGCAGCAATTGATACATATATTTCGTTCTACAATTCAGAGCGTTATCAAGAAAAACTAAACGGCTTGAGTCCCTTGGAATTTAGGGATCAAGCCGCATAAAGCATTTTTATTATTTCCACTGTCTACTTGACAGGGAGCAGTTCAGAGTTAATAACATTACATCACCCACTTATTAATATTTTATCTTGTAAACTTAACTGCGCCGTTAGTAAAAAAGCGTCTCCACTTGTTGTAGAAACGCACTCCTTTAGTTGAATAGGATATTATTTACCATATTGCCATACGCCACCTGCACCAGTTGTAAAGCCACACTTTTTATAAAAGTTAGTTTTATTTTCCTCAAATGATACAGTTACAATTCCTAATCCAAAACGTTCAGACTCTCTCAATAATTCCTTTACTAACTCTACTCCAATTCCTTGCCCTTGATATTTAGGATGAACTATTATATCTTCCATATAACCATGTTCTAAGCCCATTCCACACACATAACCAAAGGCAATCAATTTATTACTTTCATTTCTTACCCCAGCCCAGAAATTACAACGCTCAAATAATGTTGGGTAATCTTTTTCTCTTCTATCCCATCCAACAAGTTCTCTAAGTTTGGGTACTTCATTGTTAAAAATCGGAATATTTATTTTAACTTTATAATTCATTTAATTCCCCCAATCTATCTATGGATAGTTTTTGTATGATGAAGCCTTCCAATTAACGCCCCCGTTACTTTAAGTACATTATTTCACAATCTAACTGAAATCCGATATTATATGGTGCAAAATCTTTTTGCTTTCTATATCCTTTAGTCGAGGCTTTCGACCAATTTGTTCATAGACTTCTTTTTCTTCCAAAAGTTGTTTTGGGTTTAAAACATTTGCTGTTATTCCGTGCAACATAAAACTTTGGGGTAACAGGGCGTCTACTCGCCATTTCCATTCAAGTAATCCGTTCATAATAAGGCTTCCATTAATGGAATGGGTTATATAGCAAACTGTGACTTCTACATTATCCTTATGGAAATCAGACTGCCTATTACGAAACTGCTTTCTGACAGGATTGCGTTCGTAACCCGCTTTTGTAAGTGCAATTTCTAATCGTTCTCTATCTTGTATCCATGTTACTAAATCAATATCTTCATGTGGTCGAGTAATCTTGCCAAGTAGAAAATCAATTGCCCATCCGCCACGCAACCAGAATTCAATTTCAAGTCTCTCAGAAATTGCACTGATTTCACTCAATACTTTTAATTGTGAAACAGTACGAGCATCGAAAATTTCTTGTGTCATGTGAAACCTCCTATTCCCCAATTTGCAACTCATCAAAGAGTGCCATAAATACATTTTAACCTCACTAAACTGCACCTTTAGTTGCACAAGAATTTTTACTATTCTTTTACTTCAATTAAACCTTCATCATCACCAACTATTACAAGGACAGGCTTTTCAAAAGCTTTTGAAACAGTGCAACTAAGTGGGAAGATTAGGAGGGAACTTTATCAGGAATACTTTTAGTTTTTTTAATACAGAGAAACACCATAATAAATGTTTCCCTGTTCAATTAATGCCCCTGTTAGTTTATGTGAATTTTCTCACAAATGTATGATATTATACAGATGAATAGAAAGACCAATTTGAATTTGGAGGTTCAATATGAAAAGGGAAGATAAACAATATGCTTTAACGGTTATTACTAATATATTAAAAGTAATGCACAGTAAAGAATATGAAAAAATTTTAAATTATGTGGATGAATCTGAAGTGGATGATATTGGTGAATTATTCTATTATGTCCAAGAAACATTAAACTTAAATGGATTTGATTCATTTGATGAATATGGCGCTCCATGTATTTTCCACCCAAAATACGAATATTCACAAATCAACTTCTATGAATTCAATGATCACAGTGGATTTGCTGTTGATTATGATTTAACTTCAAATTCAGAATTGGCAGATATGTGTTTACAAATGGAGTTTTTATATATGGATGACGGATTAAAAAGTGTTTTTATCACAGTTGACCCACAGTAAAACAATAATTCGAAAGAATCGCTAGAATACAGATGATGAATTCAAGGAATTATTGAAAAAAATTAATGAGTTTTTAAAACTATTAGGATATAAAAAGAAACATTGAACTTTAGATTTTATATGCAGAATTACCAATATTCAAAAAACATATGAAACCCTAAAGAATATTTTGAATTTGTTATCAAAATTGGAATCTACTTTAAAGAAGCCAGCCAAATCAACAAACTTAAATTCAAAGAATATGAATGTACTAGAAAAAGAATGGAAGATACATGGGATATTCAAATTCAGTGTATGAGCTTATCAAAGATTCAGAAGTTCGACTTTTGGTTGAATTAGAGCTCATCACCATTACGTGTGGTTGATTTCCGTTCCGACTGGGCGCTTTCCTGGGGGCGTCCGATGAGCCGCTTCACTCGCGTTGCTCGCTCCAGGGTCTCATTTGTGACGCTGATCCCCAAGGAGTCGCCCAGTTTCCACTCCAATCAACTTATATACAAGGCATACGTCTTAAAAAATGTCACCCACAACTTTTGGTGATGAGCCTGAATTAGCTAATAAAACCAATAATTAACAACTTTTAAATCTAAATATTAAAAGGAGAACATATGGAAATATACAACATTAATTTGAATATTCATTATTCTGCCCCACAAGAAGTTTGGGATAAGTTGGAGCGTTTATATAGAGAAATGCCTAACTGGAACAACTTTGTAAACGGCTGTCCAAAGTGGTATGGTTCAGATGGTAAATTGATAGAAGTAAGTGTTGAACCAAGCGGATTACAATTCTATGCTAAATTACCATCAGAAGAATGGAATGAATGGATTACATTATTTAAGAATAGAGCTACAAAATTATTGGGATATGAAGTTGGCGAACCAGAAGACGGTTTTGAATTTTACTATTATGATTAACCCTACAAATTCCAAGTTGTCCATAAGCTTAATTTGAAAATACATAAGACCTTTTTTATATCATCGACTATTCTTCCAGTCACACCTAATTTCTATTCAACTAACGTGCCCAATTAGTTCAATAAAAAAAAAGAGCTGCCTATGCAACTCAATGATCGTCAAGTAACGCCCCCGTTAGCTTAAAAAGAACAAAACTTACTAATTAGGTTTAATGTATTCTCCTGTTGAAGCATTAAAGCCCGCAGCTTCCATGTTTGTCTGGTCACTGTTCCAACCTATTACTAATAGCAGGTTAATATTTCTCTCTGTATCTTTTCTAAGCATAAAATTAAAACCTTTAGCCCAATCTTTACCAGGATAAATACTACCAACTTTTAATGCTTTTTTCAGCAACTCTGGTGAATCATACTTGATATCCTTCATTAGTACAAACTCTTTTTTAGGGTAAGGAGATGTACCCTCTCCTGTTAAATCATTGACCATATCAATTTTTCCATCGTGAATGGTAACTAAGAAATACTTATTAGTATCTGGTACTCCAAATGAAATGTTCCAATGTTTTCTTTTACCGTTACTTCCGATTGACTTCCCTGTTTTATCCAAATCTATATTTATTGCCTGTAATAACTGAGCATCTTCATTCCATTTCAATGCAGGAGGAAATGCTAATTCAATCGCTTGCCTTATTGATAATTCTTGGTGTTCATTTACTTCAAAAGTATCTTCAGCAGATACTTTTTCAACTTGACCAGTTGAAATTAACAAAAACAAGACAACAAATACCATTTTCTTCGATTTCTCGCCCCCTTTTTTAGTGATATTGTTTCCAAACCTTGTTCGATTATTCTGCTCTATTAGCTCAATAAGAAAAGTTGCCTTTGACATTGACATCTGGAACTTAAACTCTTGAAACCGTTACTTCAAAAGTTAAAAAGATAATACGAATGCTACGTTTTGTTTACTTCGCACAGTTACAAATTTCATGATCGTTAGACTATCTAATATCATTTCACAATCATCAGTCCAAGGGTCAAAAATCGGCAGATATAAATCATAAAATTAATACCTGCCAAAGCTGCTTACTCTAATTTTCTAAATTGTATGTTCTTTAATTAATTCATGTTGTTATATATTTGCTCGATCATAAGTGAGTAATCTGCATTTAGATTTTCTTTATTTTCGTTGATGATTTTACCTTCATATAATGATTCACCTGTACGTACATCACCGATAAAGAAGAAATGACCGTCAGAAACACGACTGACTAAATATAGCTTATCATCTGTAATCTGTAAAAAAGGTGCTTCTTCATCATTTGCAATGCTTGGATATTTAAAGCTTAAATGCTCTTCCCACTGATTCTTTTCAATATTATAACGCTTCAGCTCTAACCCAATGGCTGAATGAACAGGAATGAATATATCTGTTCCATGTAGAATCATGTACTTCATATATGGTTTTAATTCGGCAGGAATTGTCAATTCCTTCACTTCATTATTGAGATAGTTATACAGATACATTTTGCTAGGGATCGTTTCACGCTCACCATCATCTAGGTATTTGTATTTTTCAACCATATATAAGATATAATTTTCATTTTGTACTTTATTATAGTCATTCAATATATTGATACTGGTCTGGGCTCTTTCTTCTGACTCTAATTTTGCAAGTATTAAGTCATGTTCTAATTCCTTTTTGTTTTCATCAACCGTATATATATGCAGCTCTTCCTCACCATTGAGATAGCTTGTTGCTAATATCTTTATTTTTCCATTTTCTATATAGATATCTCTCTCATTGATCCAGTCATATCTCACTTGGTCCGGCATATTGATTTCAAATGAAGAACTGTCATTTGTTTTTTTATCAAGTGTATCGATTTGAAGAGTGAACAAATTTCCTAGGCCCTTATTTCGACCATTACTTTGAAAAGTGGTGTAAATCAAACGGTCTTCGTCTTCAAAATACTGACCAGGATTTAATACTTTTCCACGCATAAAATTACGGTATTCTTGAATATATTTTTGAAACATCAAAGGTTCATGTGCTTCTACCAAATCTCTAAAAAAAGTTCGGCTTATCTGATTAGTCGAACCATCCTTTGATATTTGCAACCAATGATGAATATTACCACCATTTTGATAACTCGCTTGAAGGATAAGATTGTCGATTTCTCCCTTATCTCCATTAGTAGTTTCAATTTTAAAGGATACATCCTTTTTGGAGGCCATTGCCTGTTGAATATAATAAGAACCGATTGTCGTCACGATGATTAAACTAATTAATATCGTTTTCCAATATTTTTTCATAGTCATTCTCCCCTTAGACCCTGATTTTATATTTTAGCAAATGATTCGCGATCCAAATGGCACTCCCTAATACGATGAAGCTCATTACCAGTAGCATTAGAAAGACTTCAAGTGAGTAAAAATAGCCACTAGATAATTCATTCAATAGTATTGGTGCAAAAAAGACGCCGAACGAAACCATTCCATAAACGATTGCGAATAAAATGCCTTTTAAACCGTAACTTCGTTCAATTAAAATGGCAGTGAATAGAACTGCAACAAAGATTAGCCCCACTCCATAAATCAGGATAAATTCAGTAAAAGTATTCGGATACATCCAGCCCCATATTTCAAAACTACTAAAATGATAAAATGAAAAATTCGATTGGAAATCTGTTGGTATAATACTATTAACAATTTGTATTTCGATAGGAATTAACAATATTTGCAAGGTAACTAACCCAAGTACTAAAAACATAATAGTCGTCAATTTTGCGAAATAAATAGTAATTCTTTCAGTTGGCAACATTAATAATCTGTAAATAAACGTATTTTTTCCAAACCAATCCCGATACCAAATAAAGAAAACATAAATCATCAACATGGCGATGCTAAAAAATATTGGCAACAGAAACCATTCAGACTCAAAGACATAATTAAATGAAAAAACTCCGTGTCTTTCAATATATTGGCTCATTGATAGTTGATTTTTATACATTTCCTGATCTGTTCTATCCATATATACTTTTGACTCGACAATCGCCCCAATGAACTGACTGACAATTATCAATCCTATTAAAGTTAGGTACAATTTGAAAAATCGATTTACTTCGAAATTGAGAAGTTTGAAAAAGTTTTTCATCTACGATACACCTCTCTCATGACATCAACGACTGATTTCCCTTCCTTTTCACGTACTTCCTCTACGCTAAATTCCTTTAATACTTCACCGTTATCAATAATCACCGCTCTATCAATCAAGTGTTCAATATCACTAATTTCATGGGTTGTGATAATCACACCACGATCTTCGATTAAATGGCTTGTAAACACTTCGGCAATCTGCTCACGGGAGAAAATATCAATACCGGAAAATGGTTCATCCATGAGTAAGTAATCCACATTCAGTGCCAAACCTAATATCATATTGACTTTAGCCATATTTCCCTTTGATAAATTGGCAATCCGTTCTGTGGGATCTAATTTAAAAAATTGCAGCAACTCTTCTGCCCTTAGAGGATCCCAGTTTTTATAAAAATCGGCCATGAACGTAAAGGCATCACAAATTTTCATTTGCGGCAACATCGTAATCGTATCTGGAATAAAGGTAACTTTTTCAAAGCTTTCTTTCCGGATTTTTTCCCCATCAATCAAAATTTCACCGCTATTAATAGGAGTGAGCGCCATAATAGCTTTCATGATTGTCGTCTTCCCTACTCCGTTTATTCCGATTAAACAAGTAATTTCACCTTTTTCAGCAGTAAAAGAAAGACCTTTTAATACCTGTTTCCTGCCGTATTTTTTCATGACATTTTTTACTTCGATCATTTCGATTCCTCCGCTTCTCCGCTTTCGGCATCATGCTTTTTCTTCACTAGTTCCAATACTTCAGATAACGGCACATCAATGGATTTAATTGAACCTAAAAATAAGTCAACCGCTTCAATAATCAATTCCTCGCGGACACTTTTAAGGACCGCTTCATCTTTAGTAATGCAGCTCGGCATATTCCCCTCAGTAAAAATCAATCCTTGTTCCCCCATTTCCTTATAAGCTCGTTGTGCAGTATTTGGGTTAATCTTCAGCTGGTTGGCTAGTTCTCTTCTTGATGGAATCTCCTGACCAGGTTCAAAATACCCCTTGGCGATTTTCTCTTTAAAATGCCGGATAACCTGGACATACACTGGATCCCGATTATTAAACTTTACAGTCAATTAACTCAACTCCCAGAAAATCATATTTTCGCGTATTAAGTACTTAATACAGATTGAGCATAATGGTGGGCTAATTACTTTTAAAGAACCGCCCTGTTTAATATTTAGCCATTACCTCGCTAATCAGCCTTGGTGTATCAACTGCTTAATACACCATTCTCAAAAAAATGTAAAAGTGTATTAAACCTATAATACACTCTTCGTAATGTATTATAGGCTTAATACACTTTTTATGTCAATCAAATCCATGGGAATAAATCTCAATATTTAAAAAGAGAACCAGTTAAACTAACCTGCAACGAAAGTTTAAGAAGAAAAAGGCTCTACTCCTTATTAAAGAAAAGCATGCGTTTGTTTAATAAGAAAACTGGAATTCAATCTAATTTTTCAAAAATAAAACGCTGTCTTGATTTGGTCCGTCATTATCTGTATTTTGATAGACCATCAACAATTCTATCTCCATCTTCCATTTCAAAACCCATCTTGGTAGGATAGGCAATCGAAACTTTTATCACTGTAAAGAGAACAATACAATCATTAGTTGAACCGCAATAAGAAAAAAGAGCTGAAGACCATCCATTTTTGATCTTCATTATTAATGAAAAAAATTTAAAGCCGGTGAAATTTTACTAATCGTAAAATTTCATCGGCTTTTAGTTTAGAGATGGGTCTTGTCCCAGCCTCGTTATAAATTTTTTATTATGAACGATCAATCTTTTTTACAAAGCTACACTCTATCCTAGTGAGCGAGTATATGGACATTGATCTTTAAGAAGCATCTTCAAACTGACTATTATATAGATCCGCATAGAATCCTTTTTCGGCAATCAGCTCTTCATGATTACCGCTTTCAATAATATCTCCGTCTTTCATAACTAAAATTAAATCAGCGTTTTTAATTGTTGAAAGTCTATGCGCAATGACAAATGATGTTCGGCCCACCATCAATTTATCCATTGCTTTTTGAATAAGTGCTTCAGTACGCGTGTCAACGGAGCTAGTAGCTTCATCTAAAATAAGCAACGGTGCTTTTTTAACCATTGCCCTTGCAATCGTAATAAGCTGTTTCTGTCCTACAGATAAACTTGTATTATCATTTAAAACTGTATCATAACCTTTCGGCAACGTTTTAATAAAGTGGTCCAAACCTACTGCCTGACAAGCTGCAACTACTTCTTCATCGGTTACATGCTCTTTGTTATAAATGATATTTTCCTTAATGGTACCTTCGAATAACCAAGTATCTTGCAGCACCATGCAAAATAAGTCATGAACATTTTTACGAGTAATGGACTTAGTCGGTACATCCTCAATCATGATTTCCCCGCTGTCTATTTCATAGAAACGCATGAGTAGATTAACAAGTGTTGTTTTCCCAGCCCCTGTAGGTCCGACGATTGCCACTTTTTGACCGGCTTTTATTTGAGCAGAGAAATCTTTAATAATAAGTTTCTCTTTCGTATATCCGAACTTAACATTTTCAAATTTCACATTACCTTTAACATCTTTGGCATCTAAAGTGGCTGTTTTATCACCTTCATCTTTAAGCTCCTCTTCTTGTAAGAACTCAAATACACGTTCGCTCGCTGCGGCAGTTGACTGCAAGCTTGTAGCTGCCTGTGCTAGCTGCGACAACGGCTGCGTAAACAAGCGGATATAAACCATAAATGAAACAATAACACCAAATGTAATGGACCCTTTCATTGTTAGTGCAGCACCTACTACACAAACAACAACATAACCTAAATTTCCAATAAAGATCATGAGAGGCATCATCATGCCCGACATAAACTGTGCTCGCCAAGCGCTATTAAATAGACTTTCATTGATTTCATTAAATTCTTGCTTCGCTACTTTTTCACCGTTATAAACTTTCATAACACTATGCCCTGAATAGATTTCTTCAATATGGCCATTTATTCTACCAAGGTCTTGCTGCTGACGAACGAAGTACTTTCGAGATTTGGATATAATAAAGGTCATGAAGACAAATCCAATGAAAGTTGCAGCAATGGCAGAAAGAGCCATCGTAACATTAATATAGAACATCATTATCAAAGATCCAAAGAACATTACTGCCGCTGTTACTAACGAACCGATACTTTGGTTTAGAGACTGTCCAATCATATCCACATCATTCGTGACACGGCTTAACACATCGCCGTTGGTTGTAGAATCAAAGTATTTCAACGGTAATCTATCGATTTTGTTCGAGATATCTGTCCGTAATCTTTTGGAAACTCTCTGCGTAATAGTAGCCATCATAAACGCTTGAATATAATTGAAGATAAAACTCAACCCATACAAAATAGCAAGGAATAGTCCAATTTTTCCGATAGCCGTAAGATCAATCTCACCAGCCATGCCTTCCATTATCAAATCGGTGATCTCACTAAGTTTATTGGGTCCAATGATTGTGAAAATTGTTCCTACAACTGCTAATACTAGTGCAAAGATAATCGCTGGCAAATAAGGTTTACAATAGGCAATCAACTTCCCCCAAGGTTTTTTAAAATTCTTGGGCTTTTCTCCAGGAGCCATCATGTGACCTGAACCACCGGGACCTTTTCGAGGCTTATTTTGTGTATTATTCATTTTCCAACTCCTCCTTCGATAGCTGCGAATAGGCGATTTCCTGATAAGTGTTACAAGTTTTCAATAATTCACTATGTTTACCCATACCTACAATTTTACCTTCATCAAGAACAATAATTTTATCAGCATCTTTAATTGTTCCAATTCGCTGTGCCACAATTAAAGAGGTTGCACCTTTTGTCTCTTTTTTCAATGTAGAACGAAGTTGACGGTCCGTTTTATAATCTAAGGCAGAGAACGAATCATCAAAAATAAAGATTTCTGGATTTCTATTAACTGCCCTTGCAATAGAAATACGCTGTTTTTGTCCTCCCGAAAGATTTGTACCGCCTTGGGCGATCGCCGCTTCATATTCGCCTTCCATTGTCTCCACAAATTCCTTACCTTGGGCAATTTCCACTGCTTTTTTGATTCCTTCATCTGTTGAAGGGATCTGGCCGTTTTCACCGTAGGCAACATTAGATTTTACCGTACCTGAAAATAATACGGCTTTTTGTGAAACGTAGCCAAGCTTATTATAAAGAGCTTCATGTGCGTATTCTTTCACATTGATTCCGTCGACTAATACCTCTCCCTCCGTAGCATCGTAAAATCTTGGGATTAAATTAATTAACGTACTCTTACCACTACCCGTAGAACCGATAAAAGCAACAGTTTCGCCTTTATGTGCTGTAAAGCTAATATCCTTTAAAACATAGTCTTCTGCATCAGGATATTTAAAACTAACATTACGCAGTTCGATTTCACCTTCGATTCCTTTAGGCGACGATTTTATGTCTCCATCAATAATTGTCTGAGGTGTATTTAGTACTTCATTAATTCGTGCTGCAGATACTGCTGCTCTCGGTAGCAAAATGAATGTCATTGATAATAGCATAAATGCCATCACTACCTGCATTGCATAAGATGAAAATACGACCATATCACTAAACTTACCGATTCTATCCATACTCGCTGCATTATTAATTAAATGCGCTCCAATCCAATAAATTGAAAGAGTTAAACCTGACATAATCAGACCCATCCCCGGCTGCATAAGGGCCATAAGGCGATTCACAAAAAGATTCGTATCAGTTAAGTTTTTATTTACTTGTTCAAATTTCTCTTCCTGATACCCTTGTGCGTTATAAGCATGAACAACACGAATACCAGTTAAACCTTCTCTTGTTACTCGATTAAGATTATCTGTCAGTTTTTGAACGACTTTAAATTTCGGTAGCACAAAGATAATCAGGTTACCTATCAAAATAAGTAAAACAATGACAGCTACTCCTGTTGCCGCTGACCACTCCCAACTTTTCCCCATAATCTTCAAAATAGCCCACGTTGCAAGGATAGGAGCCTTGATCATAACTTGAAGACCCATTGCAACGGTTTGCTGTATTTGCGTAATATCATTTGTAGAACGAGTAATAAGACTTGCGATTGAAAAACCATTAATCTCCTCCATAGAGAAAGATAAAGTTTTTTCAAATACTCCTTTTCGCAATTCCTTTGAAAGAGACGTTGCTACCTTTGCCGCAAAATAACCCACAATGACTGCCAATATCATACTGCCAAGGGCACATAAAAGCATCTTCCCTCCAGCTGACCATATCTCGCTCGTTTTACTGCCCTCTGTTTGGACAAGTGTCGTAATTTTAGACATATAATCCGGCAACTTCAAATCTAGCCAAACTTGCCCTACAATGAACACAATGCTGGCAATGATTAGCGTCCATTCTTTTGGTTTTAAGTATTTAAATATTTTCAACATGTTTGCAGTCCTCCCTATTTAGTTAGCGTGCTAACTATATAGTAATAAAAACATCAAAATAGCATCTTCTTCAAGATTCAATATTCTCTTTCATAGCATCCATCACTTCAAAAAAAACTTCAATTTTCTCTTCTGGGATACCTGTTAGTAATTTTTGTTCAAGTATTGCTCTACGAGATTCGATACCGTCATGTATTCTCAGCGCTTCTTCTGTTAAGACAATTTTTTTTAGTCTTGTATCGTAAGGAACTGATTGCCTTGTAATCAAACCATTACTTTCCATGGATTTTAGTACTCTAGACGCTGTTGATTTACGAATAGAAAATGCTCTTTCAAAATCCTTTTGAAACACATCTTTATCTTGGTTTTTGTAAAGATAACTAATCGTCCAACCGTGCATGGCCGTAAGGTTATCTTTTTCCGGTAATGTAGTACATGTGGTTTGATCCAATTGTCTTCTCATTAAGAGAGACAATGTACGCAACTCTAATCCAACCGATCTCCTTTTACTCAATTTTTCTACCTCCAAAATGTTAACGTCTAAACAATAGTATTTAAAAATAGCATCCTCCACAAATGGCGTATTTAACTCAAGACATAACAAATATTTCGTAAAGATGCTTATGTCCTTAGGTGAAAATAGGTCACTTACAGACGTATTAATTTTGCCATATTGTTTGCAAAAAATGCAACAATAAAACCAAACCACTTACTGGTTATAAAAATAAGTGGTTTTGCTTTGAAATAAAGTATGCTGATAAATGTCAAAATAATAAAGTACATAGTGTTAGTCTAAGCCTGAGTACGTGAATAAGTACAGCTTGGCATAGAATTATTCGTGCGCCAGACCCCCGCTATATTAAGGGCAAATTATCTAGAGCAGAAGTGGATTAATTTTAAAATTGGAATTACTCCCTTTTGGTCTCTTTCTATTGTTTTAATTCCCAAACTCTTGTTGAACGATCCCGCCAGTTCATATTAGTATAAGTACATTTCTTCACAATCTTTAAATCACAAACTTTATTACAAATTTATCTTAGGGTAACGACATTCAAACATATGTAAATAAAGAGTTCAAACATATTTTATATATCAAATATGTTTGAACTCTTTTGTTGTTACTTTGTAAAAAAAAATTGATTAAGAATGTGCTGCAAACATTGATTTAATGACAGAAGAAAGGCATCATTTTGAAAAAACATTGATCAAAATGAGAGCTTTTAAGATAAGAGTCGCTTCTTCCACAATTGCGCCCGATAATGGAATAAGTCTTCATAAGAATAACGATAATTTTCTCTATTTAGTAATTAACTTAATTCCAGAGATTAAAGTAATAATTGCAAGTAGAGCCTATAAGTAACCATGCTCTATACAGCAGTTGGAGAGGTACCACAAAATCCAAAATCATCACCATAAATCGCAATGTTCAAAAATTCTTTCTGCAATAACCATTTATCCAACCACTATTTCAACCTTTTTCTTTTATTTAAAATGAAAAACACAACAATGCCAATGCCTACTGCCACTGTAGCCCAAATA
>Ga0213825_1001376_pt1 | contig 16672 bp, 11 predicted proteins | sample MC6MC0900MG_FD_179896 | JGI IMG/M metagenome (GOLD analysis project Ga0213825, IMG submission 179896) | Enriched soil aggregate microbial communities from Iowa State University, Ames, United States - MC6-MC0900-MG | ecosystem: Environmental > Terrestrial > Soil > Unclassified | place: USA: Iowa... | reverse complement strand
TATGGTATTTGTTATGCAACCTCAATCTCAAATGGAAGAGTTGGGATATAACACATTTTTATATGGATGGGATATGAATCGTATGCTACCAACCTTTATGCATCCCAATGAAGTTTTAGATGGAGCATTGATATCAGGAAGTTTCATGCCTTGCTCATCTAAATGGTCAACTTATGAGTTCCAAAATAATCCTACAATAAAAAGACTTTATAAAGAACATGGAAAGACAATAAATTTCTTAGGAATAATAATGTCAAATCTTAATGTAGCATTAGATCAAAAAAACCGTGCCGCACTATTTGTAGCACAGATTGCAAAGTCAATTGGAGCTGATGGTGCAATAGTTGCTGAAGAAGGGTATGGTAACCCAGATGCAGATTTTACAGCTTGTATAGTTGCTCTTGAAGATGCTGGAGTAAAAGTTGTAGGACTTACTAATGAGTGTACTGGAAGAGATGGACAATCACAGCCACTAGTTTCTATGGACGAAAAGGCTGATGCTATTGTGTCTTGTGGTAATGTGTCAGAATTAATAACTCTTCCACCAATGGAAACTGTTATAGGAGAATTAGAATCTCTAGGTAGAGATGGTGTATCTGGTGGTTGGGAAAATGATGAGATACTTGGACCTTCTGTAAGATCAGATGGATCAATAATAATGGAGAATAATGCTATGTTCTGTGGAGATCAGGTTTGTGGTTGGTCGCCAAAAACAATGATAGAATTTTAGTAACTAGGAGGGGATAAAATGAAAAAGGCAGTAATATATATAAACCAATTCTTTGGTCAAATAGGTGGAGAAGATAAGGCGGATTTTGAGCCTATAATTAAGAAAGACACAATAGGACCAGCTATAGAGTTAAATAAAAACTTATATGCAGAAGTTACTCATACAATAATTTGTGGAGATAACTTTATGGGATCTAATACAGAAGAAGCAATAAAAAGAATTATAGCTGAACTTAAAAATATAGAATTTGATATTTTCTTTGCAGGACCAGCTTTTCAAGCAGGAAGATATGGAGTTGCGTGTGGTGAAATCTGTAATGCTGTTAAAGAAGAATTTAATGTTCCAGTAATTACTTCTATGCACATAGAAAATCCTGGAGTAGAAATGTTTAAAAGGGATATGTATGTTTTCGTAGGGGGACATAGTGCAGCTAAAATGAGAAGTGATATAAAATCTATGGCAAATTTTGGAAATAAACTTTTGAAAGGTGAAAAAAACCTTGGTGCTGAAATAGAGGGATATTATCCAAGAGGGATAAGACATCAAATTTGGAGAAAAGATGGTAAGTGGGGTGCTGATAGAGCAGTAGAAATGCTTATAGATAAATTAAATGGAAGACCGTTTATCACTGAACTTCCAATTCCTAAAACAGATATAGTACCTATAGCAGAGCCAATTAAAGATCTTAAAGATGCAACTATAGCGCTTTTAAATACAGGAGGCATAGTACCTGTAGATAATCCAGATAGAATTCAATCAGCATCTGCAACAAGATGGGGAAGATATAATATTGCTGGAGTAGATGCTCTAAAAGGTGGAGTTTATAAAACAATCCATGCTGGCTTTGACCCTGCAGCAGCAGATGCAGATCCTAATGTAATAGCTCCAATAGATGCATTAAGAGCATATGAAAAAGAAGGAAAATTTAAAAAACTACATGAGTATTTCTATTCAACAGTTGGTACAGGAACTACTCAAGCTGAGGCAAAGAGAATGGCACAGGAGATTTTAGTTCATCTTAAAAATGAGGGTGTAGATGGAGTTATAATGGTTTCTACGTGAGGAACTTGTACGCGTTGCGGTGCAACCATGGTTAAGGAAATTGAAAAATCAGGTATGCCAATTGTACAAATGGCAAACTTAATTCCAGTTTCAAAAACAGCAGGAGCAAACAAGATTATTCCTACTATATCTATTCCATATCCTTTAGGAGATCCAGGAACATCAAAAGAAGAACAGTGGAAACTTCGTTACCACAGAGTTGGAGTTGCATTAGATGCCTTAGTAGCAGATGTAAAAGAACAAACTGTTTTTAAAGTTAAGTTTTAATCTTTAAGGGGCTGTGAAAGTAAATTTACAGCCCTTAAAGAAAACTTACGGCATAATTATCTACTTTAATTTTAAGGAGGATATTGTTATGGGGAATAGCAACACTAATATAAATACAACACTAAATGCAAAGACTAAAAGAAAGAAAGAGTCAAATTCAGTTTATATTATTTCATTAGTCATAACTTTTGTTATTGTATTTTGGGGAATTTTAGATAAAAGTGGTTTTGAAAAAATGTCTAATAGTGCCCTTAATTTTTTAACTGAAAAATTTGGTTGGGCATACCTGCTTTCTATGTTTCTATTTGTGGTATTTGCGGTGGTATTAGCATTTAGTAAATTTGGAAAAATAAAGCTTGGTGCAGATGATTCAAAGCCAGAATACAGTACCGTTGCTTGGTTTGCAATGCTCTTTGGAGCGGGTATGGGTATAGGACTAGTATTTTGGGGAATTGCTGAGCCTATATCTCATTTTGTAGCTCCAATAGAAGGTATAGCTCCAGGTTCCGTTGAAGCTGCAAATTTTGCTTTTAAATCTTCCTTTATGCATTGGGGATTCCACCCTTGGGCAAATTATAGCATTATAGGTCTTGCCCTAGCATATTTTCAATTTAGAAAAAATAAACCTGGACTAATTAGTAGTATATTTATTCCGTTATTAGGAGAAGAAAGAGTAAATGGACCAATTGGTAAAACTATTGATATACTTGCAGTATTTGCCACAGTAGCTGGAGTTGCAACTTCTTTAGGACTTGGAACACTACAAATTAATAGTGGATTAAGTTATATGTTTGGAATTCCAGAAACACCTATAGTTCAGCTAATTATAATATTTGTTATAACAGTAATAGTTATTTGGACTGCAGTTAGTGGGATTGAAAAAGGAATTAGTGCAATATCAAATATAAACTTGGTTATTGCCTTTGGAATTTTAATTTTATCTTTATTTATAGGACCAACTATAAAGATAATAAATACTTTTTTAAATGGTACAGGTGGTTATCTAGCAGAGTTTATAGAGAGTAGTTTGCATATTGAACCTTTTGCAAGTAATAACTGGGTAAATAGGTGGAGAATATTTTACTGGGCGTGGTGGATTGCTTGGGCTCCTTTTGTAGGAGTATTTATTGCTAGAATATCCAAAGGAAGAACTATTAGAGAGTTTATCATTGGAGTTATTGTAGCACCAAGTATTGTATCTATAATTTGGTTCTCAGTTTTTGGAACTCTTGGAGTAAATCTTGGTATTACTGGTGAGCTCACAATGGATGTGTTAAAGAACTTAGCTGCATCACCAGAAACTGCATTCTTCCAAGTTATAACTAAATATCCACTAGGAAGTATAATTTCAGTATTTACTATAATATTATTAGGTACTTTCTTCATTACTTCAGCTAATTCAGCAACTTTTGTGTTAGGTATGTTATCCTCAAATGGAGATTTAAATCCATCTAATAAAAAGAAAATAATATGGGGTATACTTCAAGCACTTTTAGCTACAGCTTTATTGTTATCAGGTGGATTAGCATCACTACAAACAGCATCGGTAGTTGCTGCATTTCCGTTCATTATAGTAATGCTTTTATGTTGTGTTTCCCTGTGGAAGGCACTTAAAACTGAAAAGATATAATTGGCAATTTAGATAGATTGTAAGGTATATCTATATTAAGTTTATTTATAAAGTTTAAGGGAGTCATAGACTCCCTTTTTAATATTCATTTTTAAAAACTTAAATAATATAAGAATTAATTATTTATCTAAACATACTACGATAATTCTTAGGACGCATATATGAATCCTTATTATATACTTATTTTAGATACACTTTCTCTTTCAACTAAAGTGTTATCAAGGATTATTTTTACACCATATTCATTATTAGCAGCTATCTTATCTAACACTAAGGCAGCTGCTTTACTACCTAAAAGCTGCATATGCTGATCTATAGTTGTTAGTTTAGGTTCCACTAAACTACTTAATTGAATATTGTCATAACCTATAATAGATAAATCCTTAGGAATATTTATATTTAACTTTTTACAGCTATTCATCACTCCGACGGCCATAAGATCATTGCAGGCAAATACTGAAGTTATCTTAAGTTTTGGTAGCAACTTCATCATTAAAGCGGTAGTATTATCTACAGTTTCTATACTATTTCCTTCGCCTACATCTATTATATAGTCAGGATTAAAGTTATCTATTCCCATCATCATATTTTTGTAAACTTCCTCTTTAATATCATAGGAATAGCTCTCTTTGCCCCTAAGAAACAATATATCTTTGTGATTATTATCTATAAGGTAGCTTAAAGCCAGTTGACACCCTGTAGCTTCGTCATTAGATACTGAAGAGATATTAGGTACTGAGGTGTAACCGTTAATGAAGACTAATGGAAGCTTTTTAGCTATATCATGAAAAAACTTACTCTTTATGTTAGAGGTACTTGGATCTATAACTATGATCCCTGAAACATTTCTAGAAAACAAATCATTTATACATTTTTTTTCTTCATTTTTATCATTGGAGGTAGTCATGAGTATAATGGATAGAGAATGTTTCTTTAGCTCTGTTTCTATACCATACACAACATTAGGAAAAAACATATTAGTCAAGCTAGGTACTACAACTCCAATAATAGTTGACTTCCCTTGAGTTAACTCCCTTGCTTGCATGTTTGGAACAAAGCTGAGGTCATCAATAACCTTAAGCACTCTTTCTTTAGTTTCTTTTTTTACTGGATAATTTCCATTTATAACCCTTGAAACAGTAGCTACAGATACTTCAGCCTTCTCTGCTACTTCTTTAATAGTTACGCTCATAACGTATTCCACCTTATAATATATTTAAAAACTTATTAAAGGCCTCTAGACCTTCTTTATTTCTTTTAAATACCCCTGAATGACAAAGAACTTCTTGAAACTTTAATCCGATTTCTTTTCTTAAAATTTCATCTACGTCTTTCTCTTCAATAGAAGGGTATTCATGAACTATATAATTATACCATTGACTATGTTTCAGTACAATTCGGTCTGTAGAAATGTCATCTACACCTTGGAGTAGATAATTTTTAATTATCTGAAGTTCCATTTTTAATCTTCCAGGCAGAATAGCAAGACCCATTACTTCTATAAGTCCTATATTTTCTTTCTTTATATGATGAACCTCCTCATGAGGATGAAATATCCCAAGAGGGTAAGCACTATTTGTTCTATTATTTCTTAAAACTAAATCTAGTTCGTATTTTTCATTTCTAAGCCTAGCTATAGGTGTAATGGTATTATGCACTTCACCATCACTGCTACTTAATATGTGAACAGCTTCATCAGAGTAGTCTCTCCAAGACTCTAGAATATAATTAGCAAGATTTAGAATTTCATCTTTATTAGAACTAGAAAGTCTAATGGTCGACATAGGCCAGTTTACTCGTCCTACAGTTACATTTTCATATCCTTTTATATAATAGTTTTTTTCAATGGGGGCTTTTTCCATAGGAAAGGTATAACAGCCTCCTTGGTAGTGATCATGAGATAAAATAGAACCCCCTACTATTGGTAGATCTGCATTAGACCCTAAAAAGTAATGAGGAAATTTTTCTACAAACTCAAGAAGATTTTCAAAGGTAGATCTTGATATTTTCATAGGCATATGGTCACTATTTAATACAATGCAATGCTCATCATAATAGGTATAAGGAGAGTACTGTAAAAACCACTGACCACTATTAAAATTTATTGGAATTATTCTATGGGTATCACGGGCAGGATGATTTAAGTTTCCGGAAAAACCTTCATTTTCTTTACATAATAAGCATTTAGGATAATTAATAGAGTGTTGCTCTTTAGCTTTAGCTATATCATTTGGATCCTTTTCTGGTTTTGATAGGTTTACGGTTAAGTCTAACTTCCCATAAATAGTTGGAGTTTTCCATATAATATTTTTATCTATACGCTCTTTTCTTATATAGTTTGAAGCTATGCTCAAGTTATAATAATAATCTGTAGCTTTCTTTGAAGAGATTTTGTATATTTCATAGAAGTTTTTTATTACTTCTGAAGGTCTAGGCATTACACAGTTCATAACCTTAGTGTCAAATAAATCTCTTTCTGTAATTGTATTTTCAATGATTTTTTTATCTGTAGCATAGTTTAATATATTTTCTAAGATAGACGTAGGATTATTTAACTCTTCATTGATTTCAATTTCTTCAAAGTCTTTTAAATTTAATAGACTAAGAAGTAGATTAGTAGAATAAATTTTATCTTCTTTAGCGAGGAGACCCTTATGAAGGGCAAAGTTTATAAGCCTACTTATTTCATAATATATCATTAACTCCACCTCCTAAAATAATTTTCTTGCTCCATCTGAAATATCAACAGTATAGAAGCTTGGACTATAGCCTATAATACTTTTATATTTATTAGAAGAATACTCTATAAAATTAGATATACTACCTTCCTTTACGATGCTAACTGTACACCCCCCAAAGCCAGCTCCGGTCATACGAGAGCCAAGAACTGTTTCCTTTTGATCCCAGGCAGCTTCTACTAGAGTATCTAATTCTATGCCTGTAACTTCATAATTATCTCTTAAGGAAATATGAGATTCATTTAGTAAATTACCAAAGATCTTAAGGTTATTTTCTTTTAATGCCTTAACTGCGTTTAAAGTTCTTATATTTTCATAGATAGCATGCTCAGCTCTTTTCCTTATAATTGGATTTTGAATTTTATTTTTAAAAGCTTCAAAATCATCCTCTGTAAGTTCACCAAGAGAGGTAATATCCTTATATTCTTTAAGGATTTTTAAAGCTTCTTCACATTGAGTCCTTCTTTCATTATATTTAGAATCTGCAAGGCTACGTTTTTTATTAGTGGAGCCTATTATGATTTTATAGCCCTCCATGTTAATATTACTATAGCTATACTCTAAAGTATTACAATCTAATAATAGAGCACAGTTTTCCTTTCCTATGGCTACAGCAAATTGGTCCATTATACCACAGTTAACTCCAATAAACTTATTTTCTGCTTCTTGACAAAGCTTTGCTATGGATATCATATCTATATTCAGTTTAAAGGCATCTTTTAATATTATTGCCATGAGTACTTCTAAAGAAGCAGATGAGGAGAGACCTGAACCATTAGGAATATCACCATATATTAAAATGTTAAAGCCCTTAGAAATTTTAAAACCATGATTTTGAAAGGTTTTAATAACTCCTTTTAAGTAATTTCCCCAATTATCTTTTAGGTTATATTTCATTTCTAATAAATCAAATTCAATAATGCCAGCTTCTTTAAAGTTTTTAGAGAAGAGTTTCATTTTAGAGTCATTTCTTCTAGAAACTATGCCATAGGTTCCAAGAGAAATTGCGCAGGGAAATACATTACCTCCATTATAGTCAGTATGCTCACCGATTAGGTTAACCCTACCAGGAGAAAAGTAGCCGTTACAAGGTTCTTCTTTAAATATATATTTAAAATTATGCTTTAATTTTTCTATAAGTTCCATAGCTGTAACCTCCGAAAATTTTTTATAATTATATAGTAAGCGATTACTATATAAAAGTAAATAATTTTATTAAAACAAAACATTAACTTATAAAGATAATATTTACAAAGCACCGTAATTTCATTATCATAAGGATATAAGTAAAAAATAGTTGAAAAATTGATATAAAAATATATAGAAACTGATTTCTATAGAAAGGTGAAAAATGAAAATTTTAAAGAGAGGTATATTTAAGAAGGATGAGGAGGAAGTTTTTCAGTATTCTCTTAAAAATGATAATAATATAGAGGTTAAAATATTGAGTCTGGGAGGAATTATTACTGACATTCTCATGCCTGACAAATATGGGGTCGTAGAAAATATAGTAGTTAAATGGAGAAGTACAAAGGATTATATTAATGATAATAGCTATAGTGGAGCTATTATTGGGAGAACAGCAGGAAGAATAGCGGATAGCTATATTGATATTTGTGAAAAGAGATATGAGCTTACTAAAAATCAAGGAATGAATACTCTACATGGTGGTATTCATGGATTTAACAGTAAGATCTGGGAAGGTACTATTTTTGAAAATGAAAAAGAAGTTGGAGTAATTCTAAAAGCTAAAACCAAAGATAGTGAAGATGGCTTCCCAGGAAATATAGATATTAAGGTAAAATACACATTAAATGATAAAGATGAATTATCAATTGAATACTTTGGAAAGAGTGATAAAGACACCTTACTAAATATGACTAATCATAGTTACTTTAATTTATCAGGAAACTTAAAAAGAAATATATTAGATGAAGTTTTAATGATAAAAAGTAAAAGTATGGCAGCTATAAGAGAGGATTCTGCACCAAGTGGAGAAATAATAAATATTTTAGATACAGCCTTTGATTTTAGTAGACCTAAGAAAGTAGGCGAGGATATTAATAATAATCATGAACAACTTATGCTAGGATGTGGCTATGATCACCCGTGGATTTTAAGTAATAAAGAAGGTCAGATTGTTTTAAAGGATGAAGTCAGCGGAAGAATCTTGGAGATATCTACAGATAGAGAAGCAGTAGTTGTGTATTCTACTAACTTTCCTGAAAGAAGCAAAGAATTAGAATGGGGAAGAAGCCTAGAGAAATATGGAGCTATATGCTTTGAAACCCAAAACCTACCTATAGGACCTAAAGGAAGATTTATGGAGAATTCATTGATTAAAAAGGATGAAGAATATAAGGCTAAAACCATTTTTAAGTTTAGGGTTCATAAGGATGATGAATTTTAATAAAAATTATAGAGTTAAGGGGGATGTGCAATATGAAGCTATGGGAAAATATAAATATTGATGGTCTTAATAGAATGGAGCCTAGAGCTAGCTTTTTAAACTTTTTATCAAGGGGTATGGCGGAACTTGGAGAGAGGAGGTATACCAATAATTTTAAAAACTTAAATGGCATATGGAGTTTTTTATTTTTAGAGGCTCCTGAATATTCTCCAGAGAATTTTTATAAAGAAGATTTTAATACAGAAGGTTGGGATAAAATAACGGTACCTGGTAATTGGCAACTACAAGGCTATGGGAAGATGCATTATTCAGATCTGTGGTATAACTTTCCTATAAATCCCCCCTATGTACCTACAGAAAACCCAACAGGAATATATAAAAGAAAATTTAGCCTAGACCATTCATGGTTAGGAAAGAGAGTAATATTAAAGTTTAATGGGGTTGATTCCGCCTATAATCTATGGATAAATGGACAAGAAGTAGGCTATAGTAAGGGTGCTAGAATACAAGGAGAATTTGATATAACTAACCATGTAAGAGTTGGAGAAAATCAATGTGTAGTTAGAGTATACCAGTGGAGTGATGGGACTTATTTAGAAGATCAAGACATGTGGTGGTTAAGTGGTATATTTAGAGATGTAGAGCTTTATTCAGAACCACTCTTAGGAATATATGACTTTAAAATAGAAACTGACCTAGATGAAAAATATGAAAATGGAACACTAAGTATAGATTTTAAATTTAAAGAGTCTAGAGACCAGGTTGTTCAAATAGAACTTTTTGATGATAATAAAAAACTTATATTTAAAAATCGTCTAGATACAAAAAATGGACTAAAATTTGAAAAGAAAATAGAAAGTCCTTTAAATTGGAGTGCCGAAGAACCATATTTATATAGTCTTATGATGACAGTTTATGAAGGTAATGAGCTGGTTCAAGTAATACCACAAAAGGTAGGTTTTAGAAAAATTGAATTAATGGGAGAAGTTTTTGCAGTAAACGGAGTAGCCATAAAGCTAAAGGGTGTAAATAGGCATGACTATAATCCTAAAAATGGAAGAGTTGTATCTAGAGAAGAAATAGAAGAAGATATTATCTTGATGAAAAAGTATAATATCAACGCCTTAAGAACTTCACATTATCCTAACTCAGAGTGTTTATATGACCTTTGTGATGAATATGGTCTTTATGTTATTGATGAAACAGATTTAGAATGTCATGGCTTTGAGCTCACTGGAAACTATTCATGGATAAGTGATGACTTAAAGTGGGAGTTAGCCTATGTAAATAGAATGGAAAGAATGATTGAAAGAGATAAAAATCATCCATGTATAATTATGTGGTCTTTAGGTAATGAATCTTCCTTTGGTGTGAACTTTAGGGCTATGGCTAAGAGAGCTAAGGAGTTAGACAATACGAGGCTTGTTCATTATGAAGGTGACTTTAATGTTAAGGAAGAAGATGGGCCTGTATCAGAGGTTTATAGCACTATGTATACTTGGCTAGAACATGACAGTAAATTAAAGATGGAGGACATAATAAATAAGGTGAAAAAACCTCATATATTATGTGAATATTGTCATGCCATGGGAAATGGACCAGGAGCTTTAAGAGAATATCAAGATTTATTTTATAAATATGATAAACTTCAAGGAGGCTTTGTATGGGAGTGGTTTGATCATGGCATATACTCAGTAAGTGATGAAGGAAAGATCCATTACAAATATGGTGGAGATTTTGGTGACGACCCAACTAATGGAAACTTCTGTGTTGATGGTTTATTAATGCCTGATAGAAGTGCATCTCCAGGACTTTTTGAGTATAAAAAGGTTATAGAACCTGTTGAAACTAAGGCTGTTGACTTAGCTAAAGGTATTATTGAAGTCATAAATAGATATGACTTTAACAACTTAAATATATTAGAATTAATTTATAGTATAAAAGAGGATAATAAGTTGATAGAAAGTAGACACTTACCAATGCCATCTATAAAAGGAAGAGAACATGGAGAAATAACTTTGCCTTACACCATGGAGTTCCCTAAAACACCAGGTGCAACTTATTATTTAAATATATCCTATGTTTTAAAGGATAACTGTAAATGGGCTAAGGCAGCTCATGAATTAGCTACAGCTCAATTTAAACTACCTATAGAAGTAGAGAAGGTAAAAATAAAGCCTAAAGGTATCCTTGAAGTGGTAAAAGAACATTGTACCCTTAAGGTTAAAGGAGAAGATTTTCAGGTATACTTTGATTTAGTTAAGGGGAATATAATAAAAGCAGTTAGAGATGGATACTGCATTATAGAAGAAGGACCTAAACTAAATTTCTGGAGAGCTCCAATTGATAATGATATGTATCTTCTAGAAGATTATAAGAAAAAATATTTCATGCACCTAGGTCATGAAATTGTAAGAAGTATTAATTATGAAGTTAAGGATAATGTACTACATTTTAAAGTAGAAACTATTAATGGAACCACTAATTCTTCATGGTATTATAACTCTACTTATGAATATGTAGTTTTTGGAACTGGAGATATTATAGTAAAAGTTAATGGTACTCCTGAGGGTACAATAGAAAATGCACCTAAGATGATTCCGAGAATAGGTGTAAAGATTAAATTAAATAAAGAGCTTGAAAGAGTTAAATATAAGGGAAGAGGCCCAGGGGAATCTTATCCAGATACGAAGGAAGCTAATTTATTTGGAGTATATGAAAATACCGTAGATGGCCTATTTACTAATTATGTTAAGCCACAGGAAAATGGAAATAGAAGTGAATGTTCTTGGGCAAGTATTACCAATGATAGAGGTATGGGTATTATGGCAGTAACTGAGGGAAAATTTGACTTTAGTGCTTCTTATTATGAGGATAAGGATTTAGAAAAGGCAAAGCATACTATAGACTTAGTGAAGAGGGATTATGTTATATTTAACATTGACTATAAACAAAATGGTGTAGGTACTAACTCTTGTGGACAATGGCAACTAGAAAAATATAGATGTAAGTTTGAAGAGTTTAACTTAAGCTTTAGAATTTCTTTATTTAATAATAAAGAAGTTAGCGAGGTTGCTTTAGGAAGAGAAATGCTAGAATACTAATTAAAGGGTGGCTTATGTCACCCTTTAATTAGTATAATAATATAAATTACAATAGAATCTAAGTTAAGAGGGGGGAGTTCTGATAACTTATAGTATCAGAGTAATATATGAAGAAACTAACTGAGATCATTAAAATGGATATGGTTCCAGCTTTAGGCGTGACAGAACCGGGAGCTATTGCTTTTGCTACATCAAGAGCAAGAAGCTATACAAAGGGAGAGATAAAAGGAATTAATATATATCTTAATTCTGGAATATATAAAAATGCTTTTACTTGTGGAATTCCAAATTCAACCCAAGTAGGTAATATATTTTCAGCAGCTTTAGGAGCCGTGGCTGGAAAGTGGGAAAAAGGCTTATTATCTTTAGAAGATATTAATGAAGATGACAATAAAAAAGCACAAAAGCTCATAGATGAACATAAGGTTTTTGTACACTTAGATAGAATAGATTCAGAAATATATATAAGAGCTGTAGTTGAAACTAATAAGGATACTTGTGAAGTAATAATAAAAAATCATCATACAAATATATGTCAAATTAAATTAAATAACAATATTATTTTTAAAAAAGAAGATAATAAGGTAAATGATAAAGAGAGTATCTCACAAAATGAAATTAGCGAAGTTACAAATTATACTATAGAAGATTTTTATAATTATTGTAGCACAGTAGATATAGATGAAATTAGGTTTTTAAAAAATGCTTATAATGTAAATATGGAATTGTTTAAGGAGGGGCAATGTTCTAATAGAACAAAGATAGTAAAGCAACTTATAAAATCAAATAAAAATAAAGTTATATCTAAGGACGGGATAAAGACATCTCAGGTTTTAACTGGTGGAGCTATTGAAGCTAGAGTTATTGGACTTAATAAGCCTGCTATGAGTATAACCGGAAGTGGAGCCCATGGTATAATATGTACTATGCCACTTTATAGTTGTTATAAGGTTAATGAATTTACTGAGGAGCACTTACTTAGAGCTACGGCTTTAAGCTATCTTATAACCATGTATATTAAAGAATACTCTGGTAGGTTATCTGCATTTTGTGGATGTGCCATAGCAGCAGGAACTGGAATGGCCTGTGCTTTAGTTTTTATGAAAAATGGAACCATAGAACAGATAAAATATACCATTAACAATATGGCTTCAAGCATAACTGGAATGATTTGTGATGGTGGAAACGTAGGTTGTGTAATGAAAGGAATCGTAGCTGTAGATGCTGCCTATAGATCCATTGAACTTGCTATGAATAATATTTATATAGAAGATATCCATGGAATAAATGGAAAAACTCCTGAAGAGACTATGAGATATATGGGAATGATAGCCTCACCGGGAATGAAAGAAACTGAAAAGACTATATTAGATATTTTTACTCAAAAATCTGGTAATGGACACTAGAGCAACATTTTAAAAAGTTAAATATTTTAAATTTTAAATATGCAAAAAGTTACCTATACAAAAAGTTAACTTTTTGCATAGATAACTTTTTAAAATGTTTCATATGTAGTTTTAAAATAGAATAAATTAAGATATGATACAATAGATACAAATATAAATAATAAGGTGTGTTAAGATGGAAGAATTAAGAAAAGCAATTGATGAGGTTGTAAGGGAACAGATTATAAAATTAGTTATTAGTAATAAGATGAATAAAGATATTGAGTATAACAAAATAATATTTACATTAAAGGAAAACAACTCAAAGGAGTATTATCAAATAGAAAAGTACACTGATAAACAGGTATTTCATGAAAATATTGATTTGGATTTATTAGAGGAAAAAGTTTTAGATTATACAATTGATAATTATAAACAAGTTTCTGCTTGGGCAAGTAATATTACCTTTGATTTAAGAATATCTAAAAAGGGTAAAATTCATTTAGGAAAGAAAACAAGCAATAATGGAAGTCTCATTAATAAAGAGCATAATAAAGAAAAGAATTATATCCTTAAAGAAGGAATGATAATAGAACCGCTTATAGATTTAGGAATTTTCACTAAAGAAGGCAAGGTAGTTAATTCTAAGTATGATAAGTATAAGCAAATAAATAGATTTGTTGAAATCATTGATGATGAAATTAAAAAAAATGATTATAAAGAGCTTACAATCTTAGATTTTGGATGCGGTAAGTCATATTTAACCTTTGTATTATACTATTATTTTGTAGAGATTAAGAAAATTAATGTTAAGATGATAGGATTAGATCTTAAAAAAGATGTAATTGAAAAATGTAATGAGATAGCTAAAAGATATAATTATAATAATTTATACTTTGAATTAGGCGATATAAATGGCTTTAAATATAATGATAAGGTTGATATGGTGATTACTTTACATGCCTGTGATACAGCAACAGATTATGCACTGTACAATGCTATTAAGTGGAACAGTAAAATGATTTTTTCTGTACCTTGTTGTCAGCATGAATTTAATAAGCAAATGAACACAGAAGACTTATCAATACTTACTAGATATGGCATAGTTCAAGAAAGAATTGCAGCTCTTATGACTGATGCAGTGAGAGGAAATCTTTTAGAATGTGTAGGATATAAAACTCAGCTTTTAGAATTTATAGATATAGCTCATTCTCCTAAAAACATATTAATAAGGGCATCGAAGACTAGTATAACTAAGGAAAAAAAGGAAAAGGCACTTTCAGAGGTTAATGCTTTAATGAAGGAATTTAATTTGAATCCTACATTGTTTAATTTATTAAAGAAGGATGAATTAATTTAGTGGTTTATAATATTTGTTACAAGGTAACCTCCTTTAAGATTGCCTACAGTGCTTCACAAGGAGATGATTTAAATTATGATTATTAATAAAATCAATTTTAATTTAGCTCAAGAAATAGTAAATGCAGTTAAAGAGGTTGTAGATAAGGATATAAATTTTATAGATATTAATGGGATAATTATAGGTAGTACAGATAAATCTAGACTTAACACCTTTCATCAAGCGGGATATAATGCTATAAAAACTTTGAGCAATGTAACTGTTGAAGATAATGAGGAATATAAAGGAAGTAGAAAAGGTATAAACTATCCCATAAAAATAAACAATAGTGCAGTAGGGGCTATAGGTATAACTGGAGAGCCTAGTGAAGTTAGTAAATTTGGATTTTTAGTCACTAAAATCACAGAAATATTTATAAAAGAACAGCAGCTAAATTATAAGTATGAAGCAGATAAACAAAGAATAAATTATGTAGTTAAGTCTTTAATATATAACGATGTTAAAGATAAAAATGAAATTGAAAATATACTTCAGGAATTTGGAATAGCATTAAATCAGCAGTTTGCTGTGGTTATTTTAAAGATAAATAAATATCATAACCTTAGAGAGTTAGAGACTATAGAGAATCACATAAAAGGTGTATTAGATGATATTGGCAATATATTTAAGTTATATATTTATCCTAATGAATTCATAGCTTTAGTAAACAAGGAAAGATATAATAAGCTAAGAGACATTCATATAGAAACCCTAAGTAAGTATGATGGAATTTTAACTGGGGGAGTAGGGCGGTTGAAGGGTTTATATGAAGCATATAAATCCTATGGAGAAGCTAGAATTGCTCTTAAGTACTCATCTCAAAAGGGTGATATCTTAACTTATCTTGATAGCCTAAATTTAGAGCTTATCTTAGAGAGCGTAGATACTGAAACAAAAAATCAGTATAAGGATAAGATATTAAAAGCTCTTGATGAAGAGGATATAAACCTATTAGAGGTTTATTATAAAAATGATATGTCTTTAAAGCAAACTGCAGAAGAGTTATATGTACATAAAAATACCCTTCAGTACAGATTAGAAAGAATATATGAAAAGTCAGGGTTTAACCCAAGAAAATTTAATGAATCCGTAATACTTTATTTAGCTATAAAACTATCATAAAAGGTTAATTGCAAAGAAATTTTTAATAATGAATTATCTCAAAATTGATTAAATCTGAAGTTTTTATTGAAATTATATCTACAAGGAATAATAGATATAAATCAAATAAAAATAAGGATTAATTATAACCAATTTTGAGATATTTTTATTTATAAGTAAAATTATTTTTATGAAGGATTTTAAAATTAAAAATTCAATATTAGATATAACAAAAATAAAGGGGTGAAAACGTATTATTTTGTTGTATGTAACATAGAAGTGACAAAAATCCTTTGATATAATTTGATAAAAGGAGGAGGTAGCAATGAAAATTGTAATTTCTATAGATTCTTTAAAGGGAAGTTTGACTTCAATTGAAGCAGCTAACGCAATAAAAACAGGAATATTGAATGTAGATAATAATTCAGATATAAAAATAATGCCCTTAGCAGATGGGGGAGAGGGAACTGTAGATGCCTTAGTAGAAGGCATGAATGGTGAAGGAGAAATTATATCTGTTACAGGCCCAGTAGAAGTAAAAGTAGACGCTAAGTATGGGATATTAAAGGATACCAATACAGCGATAATAGAAATGGCTCAAGCATCAGGTTTTGCACTAGTTCCACCAGAACTAAGAAATCCTTTGAAAACTACGACCTATGGGGTGGGAGAAATAATAAAAGCTGCCATAGAAAAGGGCTGTAGGAATTTTATAGTTGGAATAGGTGGAAGTGCTACTAATGATGCGGGAGTAGGAATGCTACAAGCCTTAGGATATGAGTTTTATGATGAAAACAATGAACTAGTAGGAACTGGTGGACAAGTTTTAAATAATATAAAAACTAT